>JGI24021J15306_10011384_pt1 | contig 11052 bp, 7 predicted proteins | sample Ectturendosymbi1_FD_15306 | JGI IMG/M metagenome (IMG submission 15306)
CCGCGGTGGGCGCCTGCCTGCATCGCCGTGGTACTGCATTTACTCTGGGACGCGTGCTGGTGTACTGACTCTGTTTCGTCCGGTGTATAGCAATTCTAGTTTAATAAAGCCAAGAAGTGGTTGCTGTGGATTGCGTTCAGTACAATTATATAGCATGCAGGGGTGAATCTAGGGGGTCTGTTTGCCTGTCATGACAGACCCCTTTGCACCGCAGGTACTCAGCATTAAAGCAGATAAAATATCAAACGCCACTGCAGGTCTCAAATGCGGCTGTTTTGGAACAGGCAACAGCTTACATTTCCCTTGTAATGCTGCATAGTGCTATTACGAAACAACAACGTCTCTGCCTTGTCTAAATAGATCCTGCGCAGTGACATGAAACAATCCAAGTTTTTCAACACTAGAATTTGATATTGCGTCGAATGCACATGTTTCTGAATTTCCTCCTCTGGCAGTGCCGGCTCTAATGCTGTCAGAATCTCATATACTGCCACGCACACGCAGGAGCTGTTTTGTAATATTTCGCTTCATGGCGAAAGGACAATCGCCAATCACGATCGTTTTGTTTTACAGTTTCAGGCTAATTTTATCTGCTGTTTACACCTAGGTTATGACAAAATTCAGTAAGTTTAGGCTTTCGTCAGCATCACTCCAAGTAACGCGAGTTCGTTTCCACTGAAACTATATTTTTATAAGCAACTTCTCATATTGAAAGGCGCGTCAGCTAGCCTCAAAAATCGTGGTCGCATTATCTGAACAAAATATCAGTCAAGCGTCGCATTTCGATAATAACCATTTTAGAATCGAACAGTTGACGATGTTTTCTGCGCAAGAAGTCATATATTGATTTCGAGTAATTCACTTTCACATTACAATGCAAAGTAATCAGAGAAATTGCAATTCACCTGTTCTTCTCCGCAGTGATTTTGTAAGTATATTTGTAATACCGCCATCTTGATAGACAGCGCGCTCCACAGATGCATTTGTGCAGCTGGTTGTCAGCATCGATTTTAAAGTGTATGTTCGTTTGGATAAACAGCGCTTATTTCTATACGATTGACATTTGCTGAATGTTCGACAAGCTAAGTATCTTTTCAGCGCCATATTAGTAGGAACAAAACAGGGATTGTGATGTAATAAATACGCTGTGCCTGAAAATAATGATAACTTGCAAATTTTTTTCTTATGTGTTTTGACAATGAGATCAATACCACTTACAAACGAACTCCGATCAACCGGAATCCCCGCTATCCGAAACAAATTGCTAAGAACATATTTTCCCCAACGCATTTCACTTCTTTAATCCGGAAACCTCGCTGTCCGACACCGGCTCGGAATTTAGGAACGGATATCTCATATCAATAGAACAAAAACACTAAGCCGGATTACGCCAACTGTTACTTGGTTGTTTGTTAAATCAGTCAAAGTTTATTTTCTACGCACAATGAATGTAACAGTGGCAGACCCTGCAGGACGCAGTTATAGGTCTCGCGTATAAATCTCATTCTGAATGCATAGTTGCTTATGTATACGATCTGCTAATAAACAAAAACAACTGAGAGTTTCATTTGGTCATGTTTCACATGCAGTCTACATACTTGATTAAGTTGACAGTTCGTCTGAGACTGCTCTACAGTTTGTTTCTGTTTCCCCTTTGAACGTTCGCTTAGGCCAGACCAGTATCCTAGGTCCAAAGATTTACGGGAACACAAAACATTTTTAGGGGTCAAGACTCTGTTTTTTGCTATATTTTTTAATAAAAAATTTTCTTGGCAAAACAAAATTTAGAGCACAAAAAAATTTAGGGGGGATTGCCCCCGAATGCCCACCGTGGCTACAGGTCTGATTCCGATTTCCTGGATACCTTGCTAAACCGACACTATCAGGCAAAACAAAGTAGTTTGGACAAACGAGGTCTGGCTGTAGTTACCTTATTTTCGGGACCATAAGGCACTGTATCAAAATTTGAAGGCTGGCTGTTCTTTTTTCATACATAAAATGCACCGGATTATAAGGTGCTTAAATGATGCAAAACTTAGATACCATAAGTCAAACTGTATTTAACTCCTTCCCAATAACTCCCGAGTGCCGAGTCACCACTGGGAGTTTAATCTGTCATTACATTCGAGGGAGTTTAATCTGTCACACACGCCTAATCCGCCAGACACGAATAGAATAAAATAAAAGTTGTACGCGTGTTTGATTCGGCGTGCGCCATAATCAGGAGCCTTTCCTGAGTTACACTATCTGTGGTACGTGCTAGCTACTCTCGTGTGCTGCACATTGCAGTTGTTGTTGGTTTATTACGTCTGTTTACAAAAAATTGTAACTAGTAATTAAAATAAATGATATTGTTTACCACGTAAAACTGGTTCTAGATGAGAAAGCACAACCAGATTCATATATTAGGCGCACCACATTATAAGGTGCACTTTCGATTTTTGAGAAACTTTAAGGGTTTTAAGTGCGCCTTATGGTCCGAAAAATACGGTAATTGCCCTAATTTGTTTGCAGGCAATCATCTGCTTACCACGCTCGCAAAAACCTGTGAGTGAATGTTACGTCATAGAGTGGTTTATGCGGACAATTGTGGAGTGGTATGAGTATTGCCCACCACTTGCTGCAGTCGGAAGGCTGCCCATCCTAAGAAAGGGACGAAGTAACAACTTGGGTTTCCGAAATTTGGCAAAATTGCAAAATTCCTTGATTTCTAGTCTTAAAAGAAAATGTGGTTTTATGCTGAAAAGTGATATCAAAAGCTGCCCTTCTGTGATAGACCCCTTTTTTCTAGGCTAGATGCGCCCCTGGGTTGGGGTGTGCAGATTTTTTGTGAGTGACGTCATAAGTGGAGGGCTTTTAGGCTAACTTGACCCACTACCCTTGGCCCTGGGCTCAGACCATTAGATGGTAGTATTTCGCTGAAGTTTTTACTGGAAACTAGGCTACAATCCAAGTCTTTTGATACTTTGGATGACTTGCTGGGGTTTCAGGTTCAAAAGTTATGATCTAAAATAATAAAAATATTTGACTGATTAGTTAATTAGATAATCAATTAATTTGCTTATTTTAAATCATAACTTTTGATCCAGAAACGTTAGAAAGTTGATCAAAGGCTCAAAAGACTTAGACTTGAGCCTAGTTTCCAATAAAACCTTCAGCGAAACACTTTGGCCTAGTGGTTGGACCCTAGGCCAGGCAACATGAGCCAAAATGTCTCAAAACTATTTCACTTATGACACCCCGGGGTCTCCACAGAAGTTTTTTTTTTGGTCCACAGCCTTTTTGTATAAGATGGAAGCAAAATAGCGAAATACCAAACTACGTGCCATGATGGTCTAGCATGCAAAAGACAAGTTGAGCTCAATTGTAGAATCCAGGGTCGCCAGATCCAGATGGACCAAAATGCTAAACCACTTATCAAAACGCGCCAAACAGCTTTGAAATGTGCTAAACAAGCCGAAACAGGCTGGTAGCTATCAGTTAAGGAATACCCTGATGAGCAACAACAGAAATGGAATGTTGCTATGGAACTAAGCGTAGAATTACTTTATATAAAGTACTATCTCCTCGTACAAAATGCTTCTAAAACAAGGTTTGAAACAATAAAATACTGGGTATGAAAATGTGAACATGCACCTTGCCATAGTTTTAAACTACTGCACTTTGAATTTGGTACACAAGCATCTGATATTTTAGATATGTCACAATTCAAAAATATAGTTACTGTATTACAAAATGCAGTCACAGAGAACTCATAGAAAAAGTCTTGGGCTTTCCAGGAACAGACGGATAAAATGTGCTATATCGCTAGTCAATATGCCAAATAGCTTCAATAAACGTCAAGCAGGTTGAAAAGAATCTAACAGTTTATGTTCAAAGCAAACATGTTTTTGACGTTTTTTTCAGTCAAAGTAGTCATTCAATCAAATTCAATGGGAAGTTTGATACTGTTTCTTCTTGATTAGCTTATCTATAAGAGGATAATTTTTGACAGAGTACATCTTAAAACGATCCTGTAGCCCGAACCTGTGGGTCATCTTTCTTGCCACATTTTGTGGGGTGCAGCTGTTGATCCAGATCTATCTCATTGATATCATGTTTGGCCACATCTTTTACCCACCTGCTAACTTTACCAGGAAGAGAAACAAGGTTAAATAGGAAAACAATGGTTACCTACAAAAGTCCTACCACAATTGTACAAATGCTAAAAACTACAAGCACCTTGCTTTAAGCAAGACAAAAAAGCAAATGGAAGGTGTGTGAAGGCCTTCCAAGGACTGTGCAATTTGTGTATACCATGGAAAACACAACAAATCCATGGTGCCATGAGCTTCACGAATATTTGAAAAAAGTGAAACAAAACTTGCACTNCTGAACCACAAAAACTGATATGTTCAAACTATGGTAGTTATGTGCAGTCACGGAGGCTTTTGGGAGCTTGGCCCCCTAAACAAAGCTCCAAACACCCAAAATTGAATTGTGAAGCACTATAAATCGGTGAAGTTTTTTTTTAAAATGTCAAGCCCCCTGAACAAATGTATATGAAGCCTTTGAAAATTTTCTGGCAATGGTTCTGGACTCGTGTGATATGCAACCAACAGTATGTTGGCCAAACTGTAAACAAGTTTTCCACAGAATGGACATCGTATCCAAGTAATTGGAACAAACCAGATATCATTGATGACAGCGACCAAATACTTTTGCCTCGGAATTATTCAGTGTTCCATGACGTAATAAATAAACCAAGTGTCTATCAAGCTTTGACTGCTACTTTTGTAAAACAACCCAGTTTTCACTCTCTGGATACCTGTGAAGATCAATGTTTTGACAAACGTAATGCAAACCACACATTGATCTTCAAAGCATGATCTTTCCTTGTGTGAAATAATTATTGTACTGTTTGCCATGTTTAACACTTTGACATCCGGGTTAATTGAAGCAGTTCCCAAAAAAACGGCTTGATCGCACGTGGCTTTGCGCGGGAATATCTCCGCTCCTGTACGGGTTACAGACCTGGTGAAAGTGTCAAAAGATGTGGCAAGTCTTGCAGTTCGCACTCGAAAAAAAATTTTTGGTTGGGGGTGCAGGTTTTTTGTGAGTGACATTATAAGTGGAGGAGTTTTTGGCCACCTTGGCCAACTTCACCTGGCCCTGGGCGCCAACCTGAAGTTTTTATTGGAAACTAGGCTACAATCCGAGTCTTTTGATACTTTGGATGACCTGCTGAGGTTTCAGGTTCAAAAGCTATGATCTAAGTTAGTAAAAATTTTTGACTGATTAGTTAATTAGATAATTAATTAATTTGTTTATTTAAGATCATAACTTTTGAACCAGAAACGCCAGAAAGTTGATCAAAGGCTCAAAAGACTCAGTCTCGAGCCTAATTTCCAATGAAAACTTCATCGAAATGCTTTGGCCTAGTGGTTGGGCCCTAGGCCAGGTCACATGAGCCAAAATGGCCCAANAACTACTTCACTTATGACGTCACTCACAAAAAATCTGCAACCCCCAACCAAAAAATTTTTTTCAAGTGCAATCTAGAAGACTGTACGATCCATTTCAGCCCTTGAACAGNTCTCTAGCGCAGAGGAGCTATCGGCGGAGGAGCTATGGCATTGGAAAGGCAACCGACAACTGCTGGTTTTAGGCCGAAATTGAAGTACGAATATATTGTACCCCGGCTCTTAAAGTGTTAAGCGGGACTTAACTGATTTTCCCATTGAGCTTTGCTGACTATTTTTAACCTTTCCTACCACTCACGTAGTAATCGACATTTACACTTCCCCGGGGTTAGGCAAACGGTTTCCACNAAGGGCCACATTGAAAAGTTTATTGTGACCGGGGACGCATATGTTACATTTGTCTACTTCAGTTACAATAAAGGTAGCAATAGTCACTTCCGGATGAGTAAAAATGCGGTTTTGAATGAAACGTGTGGAATAAAATCTCGAGAATTCTAATCTAATTGACAAAATTTCTTTAACATGGACTCGAAATGTGTACAATCTATGTACGTGTGGCTGCACTAGGTGCCACACAAAATACCCTCGTGGGCCGTACTTTGTCCACCCCTTCTTTTAGGTGTTACCATGTAACTTTCAAGACACTCGATGCTGCGGTTCTATATGCAGTAGAAGTAAATTAGGTTGAGACATNAAAATATGTTATTTTCAAGGATATTTTTGCACTTTTTAGTCACATACGGTCCTCTGGGCCGAAATGTCCATACGATTTAGCTTACATGTAAGTTACAATCTTGCAGTATTCTGGTGCTAGTATGTGTGTAATTGTCACACGTGATCTGCCCATGCCCAAATTGGTCATATATTCCTTTGTTTNTCAACAGGTATCCACGGGTCAAGATAGGCATGCATTTCTTTTGTTTCACGATAGTAACCCAAGGCCAAATTGGGCAAATCTTATGTTCCACGTCAAGAAAGCAAAGCCAAATTGGCCATTTTCCCCACCTCCAACTCGAAAAATATGAAACTTCCATAGTTTTTCATTGAACTGTTTGACAAGACGCATAAAAATGCAGCTACTGAAAGAATCAGCTTTAAACGTTAATGCTAAATATTTCTAAAATTATGTTGTATGCTGCTTTTGGATGATTAAACCACATGTTCCTGAGCAGGGCTTAATTTGGCTTTTTAAGGGGGTCCACAGCTTTTAGCCAAATTGTCAAAAGGGTCCATGACACTGAAAAGGTTGGGAATCACTGACTTATGACGTCACTTACAAAAAATCTGCAACCCCTGACCAAAAAAATTTTTTTCGAGTGCAGACTAGAAGACTGGCCGATCCGTTTGAGCCATTGAACAGCTCTCTAGCGCAATCGGTAGAGGAGCTATGGCATTGGTAAGGCAACCGAAAACTGCTGGTTTTAGGTCAAAATCTTGATACGAATATATCGTACCCAGGCTCTCAAAGTGTTAACTATCAGTGCGTTCACATAGATCAGGGGTGGGGAACCTATTTACTATCATGGGCTGCGTGAATTGTGCATTGTGGCTGGCGGGCTGCAAAATCAATTAATTTTATCATGAAATTCTACCTTCATTTAGCTATGAGGAAGAGTGACTTCTCTTGACTTACTATTTAAGCAGGTTTTTTTTAAGGCGTTTCGGGTCCTTAGAATTTCAAATCAGGTCCCTAGAATCAGAAATTATCATCGGGTCCCTAAAATCAGAGAAAATCAGGTCCCTAGAATCAGAGAAATCGGGTCCCTGCAGATCCATACCGGGTACCTAACATTTTCCTTAAAAAAAAACCCTGATTTAAGTATCTGCCTGCGATGGAGTTTCATTTTGACAGGGTGTTTTACTTTAGCTTGCATAATGCAAATCCTGATGTGGGCCGCATTTGGCCTGCGGATCGTGGGTTTCCTATCCCCGACATCTGAGGTGGCCACAGATCCGGTCTGGCATCGATTAGGACAGGATTTTTCTTTCAGATCCGGAGCAGGAGTAAAAAATTTCTGCAAAACCGGACCCTGAGTCACTTTTATCTCGAATCCGGATTCAAAAAATTCGGGACAAGGTCGGAGTCTGAAAAAGTAACTCTGGCCACCTGTGCCTGACATAGATAAACTTGATTGATTCCGCCTACTAGCATCGGTTCACATTCAACGTGTAAACAGGTGCATTGCCGCAGAGTACCACACTATTGCTCGGCACGCAAAAACGAGATACTGAAGGAGTGCAAAACTGATGGAATCTTCTTAACGAATGGGCAAATTCTCATGCCTAAGTTTTGCTTAACGCACTTCTNAAATTTGTGTTTTGAGGAGACTATTCAATTTACAGGAAAATTTTTAAGTACATCAAGAGTTTCAGATATTTAAGTAATATATAGACTGCTTACATGAAGCTTCACAACATTCACCGGCATTTGAAGAACCGCAACATGGTTTGCAACGACCAACCAAATNGTAGTATGCCATTCATTGAGAGACTTCTAGACACCAAACTAAAGATATCTGTTGGATAATAAATTTTAATANTATCTAATGCATGTGTTANGGCNAGATTGTGCGTTAACTTGCACAGCAAGGTCGAGCAATCCCTACTCTCAATTCGCGTAATCACGGCATGCNTGCGGCTCCTGCACAGTATAAACCAGTGGTTCTCAACCTTTTCAGTGAAGGGAGCCAAATCCAAACNTACAATTTTGTGATAGAGTCGCACTAAAAAAATTTTAATGCAAGTCAAATCACACGTTTTGTTTTGTTGCAGAACAAAGACCGTTACACAAAGCATTAGAGGTTTTAATCATAGGTATATCCCAGGTGGGCCTATGAGGACATGCCCCCTTTAATTTTTAAAACACATAGTTGTTTTGTGCTTTGAGAGACATGGTCCCAAACAAAATAGTGTTCTTCACCCAAAATCAAAGTTTGGCCCCCCATTTTTTTGGTTCTCCCCAAATTTTTGGGCTGGCTATGTTACTGGTTTCATTGAAAGACTGCTGAGAACCGCACCAAAGGTGCTTGGGAGCCACATGCGACTCTTAGAAAAGTGGTTTTAATGTGCTAGTGGTGCGGCATTTGAAGTGATTGTGGCGTCATGCTTCATTGTTGTGGCCAGTTCGGTGGTGGCGGAATTGGTTTAACCGGTCCGAACTGTAGAACGATATTCAGAAGGTGTTAAAAGTTTCTGTTGAATGAACTTTCTACGTATGCGTTTTTTTAGGCGCGAGTACGCAGTTACTGGTGTCAGCTTGTTGTGAGTGGACCCTGGTTTGGGCACGAGTTGAACATTTTTGCTAAAAACTTGGTTGTGTTAAAGCTTTTTTGCATATTGTGGTACTTTCTGCAACAGAAGGTATGCAGTATTGTCTTAAGCAAATACTGTAGCCCTAATTATTGGGAATTTTGTGCTGCCTACGCTGAATTATACTTATTGCTTCATCATATACAAAGCCAAAGATGCAAAAGTCAGCTACAAGAACCAGCATCGACTGTCTGTGACTTTATGTTCGTAATAAATAAATATAGAATTTTCTGGAACAAAAACAAAAAAATCCTGGTTAAAAAGTGCTAGTTTTGGTACCGACATCCTGTAATGTATGCTGTAGCAATTTTATGCGCATTCAAAGAAATAATGGTCTAGGTATAAGTTTTCCAGAATGGCATTGTGTTTCAAACGTTGATTGTTGCGGCCAGTTTGGTGGCGGCGAAACCGGTTTTGAACTCATCTGACCTGTAGAACGACATTCAAATGGTGTTTCTGTTGAGTGAGGGTTTTTTGTGTGCATTTTTAAGCGCGAGTGCGCAGTTATAGGAATTGGTTTGTTAGTGGACTCTGGTTTGGATACAAGTTGAGCATTTTTGAATGGCACTACATTCTGGAATGGCATTCAGAATGCAATACCATTTCGATTGGTGACTCAATAAGGCAACCACTAATGAAAGTAGTCGTACAGACAAGTATTAACGATCTGAATGTATTCAAATGCTTCCGGCTGATGCCAGCGCCACTGTCCACTCTACTATTTAATACAATGAAGTTCGCTTGCATTAAACACACATAGTTTTAAGGACGTGTTGGCCTCAATGTCCTCTGACTACATATGTCATCATAGCAGCAATATTAAAACTAACAGCTTTCCGCCAATCCCCCACCATCATGAGTCTACCAAAAGTGACCAGGTTCACCAAAAAAGCCAGTCACCAATCGAAAACCTTGTCTCAAAAAAAGCCAAAATAAACTAAATAGCAGNCCTAAGCANTGGCGCATCAGGCCTGGAAAAAAGTGGTCTGTTGCGGAATGGCAGCTTTTGGTATCACTTTTCAGCAAAAAAATACACTTTCTCTTAAGACTANAAATTAACCGATGTATTTTGCTCGGTGGCGAAAGTTATATCGGTAAAATTCTGCTGATGTACAGTATATTGGCAATATTTGCTCATAAAAGCCGCTGTGCTAGTTTTCTGCACTGAGTTTTCAGAAACCTAAGTTGCTACTTCATCTGTGATTAAACGCAAATTCTCTGTACTGTTCCTCACGACGGCAGCCCTCCGACTGCGTCAAGTAGTGCGTACTGCGCAATATTCAGACCACTCTGCAATCGTCTCAATAAACCAGTCTATGACGTAACATTCACTCCCAGGTTTTGCACGGTAAGCAGATGGTTGCCTGCGAACAAAGCTGTGGTTTTTGGCTATCTTAATGACCCAAGTTTGTGCAGAACTCCATATTATACGCTTCTTCATCGCACTGAAGTAATGTCTTTCAACTGTGGTTTGAGTGTTGCAAAATATCGGTTATCAGCAATGAAAAAAAACACCATCAGTATCGGCCCAAAAAAGCCTTATGGATCGATCTCTACCTAAAATCCAATCAATCAAACTGGATTAGTAGGGCTAGAAGCCTCGTGCAACTAACTATTTAGAATAGATAGTGGTATTGACCTCAGTACAAGGAAAGATTTCCAAATTATCATTGCTTTTGGTCACAGCGCATTTATTACATCACAATCGATGTTCCTAAGAACATGGTGCTGAAAAGATACTTAGCTTGTTGAACATTCAGCAAATGTCAGCCATACAGCAATGAGAGCTGTTTATCCTTACGTACATACACTTATAAAATCGAAGCTGACAATCAGCTGCACAACTGCGTCTTTTGAGTGCTGTATATCAAAGATAGCGGTGTTAAAAATATACTTGCAAAATCACTGCAGGATCATTCCGTGTCAGGCGATCCAGAGCTATATATCTGACCGTGAGCAAAATCCAAGAAATTTCATAAGCAGAGAGATCTCATCATTCTGATTTCAAAACATTTTGAATTTTTTTAATCAGACCAGTATTCGCAAAGTTATGGCTGGTTGAAATTTGCAGTGTTCCCATTTAATTTTTGCGCATATTTTTTGTGAATTTTGTGCTCTGACATAAAAACCCTTGTATCGCTTTTCTCTGCGATTATTTTTAGCTGGAAATTTGTGACAATGTGTCAGAAGGTGTGTTTATTAAAAATCAATCATTGGCACTTTCCTTATGACCTTTGAACTGATGTAAATCAAGGTCAAGTTAGACATAGTTTTTGTGTGC
>JGI24021J15306_10011385_pt1 | contig 11052 bp, 6 predicted proteins | sample Ectturendosymbi1_FD_15306 | JGI IMG/M metagenome (IMG submission 15306)
CCCCCCCTCCCTCGCAGCTTCGCGCAGAGATCGCCCGGGTGACCTGCCACTTCGCTTCACGTCGCCAACCACCTGTATCGCGGCCATCAATTACGGGGCGATAAGGACGCGAAACAAGCCGACCCGCTCGCGCATCGCGTCGAGCCGGCGCTTGACAGTGCGCGCGCGTGTGTGCGGGCGCGACGTGACGTACGGTGAGAAAGTTGCCCTTTTGTTCACGGCTGATCGGCTTTCAGTCAGCGGGCGATGCTTTGAGCGCGTGCCGCGCCGCCTATCTGCTTACAGCTCTCGGGAAAAGCCTTTGTAGTGGAGCTTGTTGGCGATCGCCCGGTCGCGCGTTGCTCGCTGTCGAAGGCGGATACTGGCATGAGACGAGCGAGGCCCACCCGGAGCAAATGCATATCCTTGTGGGGCTTGGGTGCATTTGGCCCGCCGCGCGATCAGAGCCCAGGAGATTGAATTTCAAGGGCATGCGCAAGAAGAGGGCAGATCAAATCAATCTTGGCTTTCTGCTGCCACGGCTTCGCGAGAGTAACCATAACCGCAACGCAAACTCGCCAAGATTGTGACCTCCAACGAAGTAAACAAAGGGACTGAACCTTGCGACTGGCAAACCAACAACACTAGACACTTACGAGAATCTTCTGTTCGAACATGAGCTAAGTATCATGCTTTTTTGCAGCATTGATACGAGATCCAGTGTGAATCATCTGGTCGAATTCAATTATTTTCCTCTGAAGCAGCTTTCGGTTGAAAGCATAAACCACCAGCTTATCAGTCAACATGTAGCTTCATAACGCGACTGTGGTTTTGAAACTGAAACCCATCTCGTTCCAGTGAAGCACCAAATCAATTAGCCACTTAATGTCCCACTTGCCTCGGCTATCTCCATGCAAATGCAGTCATTGCGTTTAACTGGCGCCGAGGCTCCTCTTGCGTGAGTGAAACAACGCTTTGAACAAAGACAAGGCAAACAAACACACGTTCACCTTTTCATTGTTTGTGAAAAGTGCAGCGTCCGGAGACAAAATAATAACATCGTTTCATCTCGTTTACTTTGTCTCAGCAGTGTTCGCTTTGGATTTGACCATCGCTTTGATCCAACAACCAGTGCATGAAAAGGTTTTAACAGTTTACCGCCGAAACTGGTTTGAACAAGACAGAACCAGAACATGATCTCGCGCGCGAAGTAGGAAAGCATGCAGTATCGTCAGAACGCTGAGTGAAACGTGAAAGTCTTATAAATCCGGTCAAGAAGCAACCATACAAACCCAATGATTTAAATGAAAACTAATTGGACGTTTCAAAAAAGGCTTGTTTTCACTGAATATTTGTTGTTGAAAAACATTGTTTGTAAACGTCTAAATAAAATGACTGCATTTAAATTTTTTGCGCACTGATGTCAAGCATAAACGGAAGTAAACCTTTATAAGGTACTTGCTGGAATCGTTCAGCAGCACGTGCCCGCTTGTTTAATTGTTTCTCGCAACCGCAGATTGATTCCCATGTTGTATTTGTGCGCCTGTTAATGTCTTGTACGAAGATGTCGATAGCAATCTGAACAATGAGCGCAAACAGTCACTGGTGTTTCGCACATTGCCTCATCGCAGTTTCCTCAGGTTTTTGTGACGTTGGCCTTACATAAAAAGCAAGCCCTTGTCCATTCTACCGAGAAGCAGGAAAGAAATTTAGCACAGAAGGATTCAGGACAGGTTTTAGCTCGAACAGTTGGCAAAGGCTGATATATGCGCTCTGTGATTGCCAAACATAGTCTTGGGAAGAAATAGAAAATGTTAAAATCTGCTTAATAATTCAGTAGTTATTGCTGTACTTGCAGCAAAACCCAAACAATAATAGCTATCTCAAAATCTATTCAGGAATTTCTGCTTTGTGTTTTTAATTTTCTTGTTGCGGTAAACCACTCTTTTGTTTAATCAAGAATATTACAAAGGATCTTCCTTCTGTACTCCACATCACGTGAGTTTACCAACAAAAATTTCTTAAGGCCTTTAACTACAGCACCTTTTCTGTGCTTACCAATTTTCAACCGTTAGGCGTATTGACAATGCAACTGCGCTGGTTTCATTGCTAAATGCTGGATACTGAAAATCAAGATGCAAGCCTGACTTGGAACAACTGAGAACTTCAGAGCTGAGAGTTAATTATGCTTGCTGTATTAACTTGTTGCGACTTGTCGGTTATTATTAAACTTCCACAAGCTATTGTTTCGTTAAAATGCTTTGTGTCTCGTACGTGAAAAAAATTGAAACAAAACAAGTCATTTCTGCTCTTGAAAGACACTTAATAAAAGGTCATTATAGGCGAAAACTGTAGAACCGGAATTACTGCAGTTGGGCTAAACTTGTAAGCGCCAAGTACTACAAGTTCAGAAGTTTGCGACGTGAAACAAGAAACGTCATGGATACGCCGTCATCGCGTCTGTTACACTTTAAGTGGTGTTTCAGTTGCAATAGAAACATTTTCTTGTAGAACGTGTTTGTGCTTTTGCGGGCGGAACCGAACCGTGAACGTAAACACAAAACGGGCTATCGCCAAATCGCCATAATGTCAAACCGCATTTGCGCCGGAGCATCAGAAAAGCTTTCCATGCACGCACACAACTGGTAACACAAACTGCTTTAAAACGTCAGACGTGCGCGATTTCCCAACTGCTGGCAACCAGCATATACGAAAAAAGTGTTTGAATTATGTTCACCGGTTCGCGGGTAGCCAGTGCTGTCATATTTACCTGAACGAACATGAAACGTTGTGAAGAGGGTAAAGAAGCCAAATGACCCTGCGCAAAGCGCACGCTGAACATATTCAGCGCGCGGAACTCCTGTAAGCCTGCGAGACCTTTGATGAAAAATGCACCATGTGAATTTTCACAAAAGATCTATGACAAAATATACCGGGAGAACATTGTGATGTATGTATATTACATCAGACCAGGCGCGGATTTACCATTAGTACAAAAAAGGCATACGTCTAGGGCCCCCGATTTCGGGGGACCCCTAAATTTTGGCAGTAAGGACAATTTCCAGCATTTCTGTAAGAAATTATATTTGTATTTTTGTTTTGTTTCAACGCACGTTTTTTTACTACGCCGCTAACAAAAGATCTCTATAGAAGAATGAGCGCGAACGATTGAAGTGAATGACGATGAGCATTCTATTTTTTGTGACGTTAATTTGGTTATTGCTGCGTATAATATGTGGAACAAAACGCCTGAATCCATTTTTCCTATTACACGATGCCAATGAGGCACTCAATAAATATGTAACATGAGCGTGATCAGATGACTTCACCGTTGCCTATTTCGTTAGTTTCTTTGTGGTTGTTTTTGTTCCCGATATCGAGGGAATTCAGAATAAAGCAATATGTTTATGAATTGGAACAGCTTGTTCAGTGAATGTAACGAGCACATGTAGTACTAATTTGTGTGACATCAGTCGTCGCAAACGTTCCAGTAGGGCCCCCAATTAGAAATAGCTTAGGGCCCAGAAAATGAAAATTCGCCTCTGCGTCAGACACATGTTGCGTATAACAAAATTTCTTTATTCATTGTCGCCAACGCATGTTGTAGATGCCGAATTGAATGGTGGTGAGAATCAACAAGTGGTAGTAAGCGAATACAGTTCGAAAGTTAATTGCGTAAAAATGATAAGGCGACTGACACGTGTCAGGTACAGAAACGTACGTCTTAGTAGTAAAAGAGTTCGACCCAGTTCAGAATGACGTCATCGATGATTAAGTGTGTCGTTGCGGATTTGTATATTTCTCTAAGCCTTGCGCCAAACGCCAGGAATGTTCGTTGTAGCTAGTCCAGACTTGTCGAGTTCAGTTAAATAATGACAATATTATGCAGGAGAACGTTTTGCGCGATCGTGGCCAGATAGCTTGGTTAAATGCATGATACGAGCATTAGCGTTTATCTTTTCTAGGAGGCCTTGGTTTAACAGAGCGACACACGTGATTTCTGTCTTCGCATGTGATTTGTGCCGTCATGCATCGTCTTACTCCGTTGAACGTGTTTAACGTTCACGACCCAACCATAAAGCATAGCTGCGGGTTTAGTTTTGAATTTTNACGTCTCTAGTTGCACGTTTATGTATCNACTAGGTTAACAGAATCCGCAAGTAACAAGCAGGTCTGTTTTTTACAAGGAACCTATACCCATTGTCTGTGATGGCACATCTTTATCAGCAAGATATAAGCACACAAGCAGTTTTTTTATGTTTGGCAAAATCACATTGTGCAGTTAAATTGCTGGTACAAATGCGAGTTGGTTGAGATACGCATGATTTGGCTTCCTTGGCACATTCATTAGCTGTATTAAAAAATCATTGATACAATAGATTATACCGAATTCGCTGACCGTCATCACCCTCTATTCCAGAGATTTCCTAACCTGAACGCGTGAACCCCTTGGGCGTTCGTGAGCCATCCCAGGGTGTTCGTGACGCATTTATCGGGTCGTGTTTGTGACGCGTTTGTGGAGACACTGGGCTTTGTGAGTCGATATCAGGGTCTTCGTGACACACTTATGAAAGTCAAAAGTATAGTACGTTTGTTGAAACAGAAATATAAGTCGTATTCGAACCTCAAACTTCGTTCACTAAGTTTGTCGAAAAGAAGGCGATGGGACGAACGTCCGGAAATGCGTGCTGGGTCACATCAGGACAGGGGAGGCGCGTAGCCAGAGATTTTTATAGGGAGGGGGGGCAAACAACAACCAAGTCTCAATATTTAAATATATAATGCCCCTTGTTTTCAAAGCATCATCCATAAAATGTGCCTTTTTCTGGCGCTTCTTTTTCTGTATAATTCTATTCCGATTTAAGCCGGCAAATAGAAAGTCTGTTTTCCTTGAATTGACAAAGTTTTAAAATATTTTTTTAGTAAATTTCTAAGTTTCTACTTTGAATGAAAGCCACCATTTTCTCGTAAGACTGTCTTGCGAAAGTGTTTGTGAAGATCTTGATGCTATATTCATAAGTGCAAGATCAGCAGTATGCTTTTTTCAGCCAATATTGCAGTTGAGCAAGGAGTCATCGTGGCTGTCATTGTGATTGCATTTTTTATGTTTACACGCTTCTGATGTACACCAACACACGTTCAATCGAAGTCGAGTAGCGACGTTGACTCCCGAAGTAGGTCTACAAAACTTGTGCGTATGTAGACGTGGATCTTGTTCAATTCTTGAGCGACTGGTTGACTTGCGCAATTGATAATGTAAACGTTAGAATCACTCAACGCGTTTGAAAATTTTTTGGATTTTATGTCATTAAACGCTATGAAATGGGACTGCGGTAGCATTTTTGTACGCTACTTGCACTAAGCCTTCTTCCCATAAACGGTATTTATCTAACTTCTCAGAGTTCACAATAAAATTCACGAATGTTATAAACACAATTATTTAAATTGGAGACGTTTTGCATGCGCCCTAAACAAATCTGCATATGTTTGACCCACTCAGTCTACGAAAAGTGTGAAAACGTTTGTGTATTTGCGAAAAAGAAGCCACAATCGATTTTTACCACGGCTCTGCAATCTGCAATAAGTTAAGAAATAGGCCTACTTGTCGCCGCAGCTTAACACAACGGTTGTTTAGTTGATCTAGCCCAGTGGTTTCCAAAGTATGAATCAAAACCAAAGAAAGGGTGGATAAGGGTCAAAAAATAGGTCGCGCAGAGGCGATCCAAACAGGAGTTATACATTTTCAACTTTACCACTGCTTCTCTGTGTCTGTCTGTAGCGTAGATACTTGAGAAAAGAGTAGATTGCTGACATTAAAAACGAACTTAGCAACTTGCTGCCAAAAATCATCCACACTTACAGTATTTTTTTCATACGTTGGTTGAGGCTTGGGTCGCCAGGTGTTCACCAAACTCAGATTTGGGTCGTGCTCAAAAAAGTTTGGTAAGTAAGCGGTTGAAGTCTTTCTTTAAATCCATGAGTGTTTAAATAACAAAATCCAACCGACTAGGAAAAAATTCAATTTAGTTACATATTGGTCACATGCGCTTTATCGAGAAAACAGATTGCAAGCAATCTGTAAGTAAATGGCAGTGTCAATGCCCTTACAAAATAAAAATCATCTTTCTGCTTTCGTTAGATTTTACTGCTGACTCTTCGCGTTGCAGCTGAATGCTTTCAAATTTACTGTAGGCTAGGGTGGCAATTAGCATCAAGTGAATGTTGAAACACTTTCAGACTACGTACAGATGGGATTCTGATTGCTTGACAAAACTGTTTTTTTACTCGCCGGCGAGGTAATGGGAGATCACTGATGAAACCGTTAAGGCTCCACATATTTGTGATTGAACAGTCACAGTAGGTCTATATGCCATCACAATATTTAGAATATTTAGAATAATTGCTATTGTTGCTAAACAGTGTCCATGGCCTAATTGCGCAGTAAAAAAGACCTTGAAACTGAATTGCTTCTTAGCCAATGCTTGAGCTTCAAGGCACACTAAATATCACCACCATATTCATGCATTTAGTTGTAAAATTGAACAAAAATCTACGATGTTCATTTAAAGCAGGGTTTGGCAACCTACGGCCAAGCACAATTATCCACCCCGCAGCCCCTTTACAAAAATTATATGGCCCGCCTAGTGGTATTATATTTTGAGTCTTCCCTCCTTGGAACATCTTGTGTTGCATACTTATGAGAAACCGCACTGGACTATCAATGTACTTCATGTCGTTTTTTCCTACTTTCGTCACGAACAGTGAAAATCAGGAGTTAATGTGATTAAAATTGCATAATTTGTCAAGTATTAGCAACTTCATCAACAGCGAAGGGAATGGAATTGTTGGTAGAAAATTAGTAAGGCCCACCAGACCTTGCAGAGTTATATACAGCATTTTTAGCATGCCAGAGTTTTCATCGACGAATTTTTGCGATGGTCTTGAAATGAAATTTGCATCACCATCAGTTGGGATACAGCAAGCCGGTGCGCCAGAAACTGCTGCGAAAAGCGCTACACCTTGTTTTACTTTCGGCTAGTGATTACAAGCAAGTTTGTATTTCATTATCACCACTTCCACACGGAGCCTAAGCCTCATGTAAAAGTCAGCCATGGCANGAATTCTCCAGCATTTACACTATACACAATGTTTGATTAATCATGGAGAATTGATTAACCATACTGCTTTGATCAGTTTCGACCAAAAGTTGAAGTAGAATAGTTTTTTTAAGCAGTTGCGTTGATTTGCACTGACGCATTTCTTTGGCTTACACATCAAAAGCTTGATTAATCTGAAAATTGCTAGTGCTACTTTCGGAATTGGGGGGGCAATTGCCTCTCCCCCTGGCTATGCGCCTGGGACAGGGGGCCCCAAACTACGGCCTGCTAAGCCATCTTGTCAATTAAGAAAAAGCAATATGCTTATGAAAATTTTGTTGATTTGGAATAATGTAATATATTCCGGAATAATCACATTGCGTAAGATGTCCGGCGCTCGAAGTTGTTGAGTAATAGCTTATGTGGCCCTCGGACTAAATGTTTGGAAGCTCGCGCACTGGGACCTTGATCTTTCGCAAATCCCTGATACGCAGGCAACGAAGCACAGTATAATTCGGGATCAGATCGCGGCCAGAAAGTTAGAGTTTCGTGGAGGCAGTTGCGTAACTGGCGGGAGGCAGAGGGACTAATCGTCCCCTCTGGCAAGCTAAATGTAAAAACCGGAACCACACTTATTTCGGTTTTAGTGTTCTTTTGATTTTCAGTAGGTTGTTTTTTTTGCATTTTTGGAGTTTTTTTCCGGTGATTTAGGAATTTAGCATAGCCATCCTTTTTTTCTAAGTGTTGCCTAGTGGGCTCCCTACAGCGGCCAGCGGGCCCCTTTCAGCTAAGTTTCACCCCTGCCTCAAATCTCTAGTTACGCCACTGCGTGGACACATTTGACAGTTACAAGGGGTTCGTGAGTTGATAAGGTTAGGGAGCCAGATCTTTAGTTTATTGTTCAGTCCAAGTATTATGTTTCTTCCTGCTGAGGTAAAATCCTACGTGGGTTATGCACAGGCCTGCGTACGCAATAGAAACGCCCAACACAGCTCAATGAAAACGTGTGTTGAAACCGCAGTTGCTTTACAAAGAAAAAGTGGATTGCAAATCCTTGACAAGAGCAAAAACTGTCCAAAACCATAGACGTTTTGAATTAGGGGCTCATTGTAAAGAAAAGCGAATGTCGTTAGGTGTTACGCGATTCCGGTAATGTGTTTGAAAAAACACAGTTGCAAGCTGTTGAAGTTAAGGGCAAAATCACTGCAAATCCTCCCTGTGTTACGCATTAGGTTTGAATGATTTATTGTTTCATATGTCTCAGCTGATAAACAGAAACAATACAAAAAGCCATTATGCAAAGAAGTAACCAATTGTCAGTGTAAAATGAAAACACAATGGCAAGATAATTGATCAATGTAAACAAATATTGTCACAGGTATCACGTAGGATTGGTGAAACACCATGGCGGTCATCTCGTCTTGCAGTTTTCTGGCACACAGCAGGACGCACGTTGCTTTGAGCGGTTGACGTTTTACCTCCTTGTAAAAACACAGATGTTAGGTGGTTGTTGCTCGATTTTCTTTCGCAATCATTTACAAATAAGCAACTGTACTTCATCATCACCACCTGCACTGTAGTCGATCACCAACAGCAATTTACTTGACTCTGCTTTAATACTTTCCAAAGGTTCGACGGCGCAAAGTGCATTCGTGAAAACGGGTAACTTATGTGCGATGTACGGGAGACCTAAGATGGATCTGCGCATAGCCTATTTAAACATTTTACTTCGTTGCATTCGTTATGTCAGCTAGTAGTTGTTTCTTGAAGTGGGTGCATGTTGTCCTGCATGTACTGAAAGCTGAGAACAATTTGGAGCTGCTCTGCAGGCAACGCGTTCACGAAAAACACAAGTCGATCTCGACTTCGAACTCTCNGGTTAACCTACNNAGGTCAAAGACAAAGTGTTGAAAGCAGCCCTTGTTTGCAACNAAAAGATTGCAACTCAAAGCCACCGACCACACTCATACCCTCAATTTTTTCCGTGCCCTTGGCGGCAAAGTCAGTGATGCAAACGTACATGTGTTATACCACCGTAAGTAAGAAGAAAACCTGACTTAATGCAAAATTTTCTAGATAATATCCCAAGTAGTCAGCAACTGCGAACGGTGTATAGGTCACGTGAAACCGCTGTCTTCAGCTCTGTGCAGAGTGACCTGGTAACTTGTGGTCTGTACGCAACGCACCGGAGCGGAGCGGGAGCTGTTTCAAGGTAACGACCCGAGATCTAATCCAGAGCCAGGTTCAAAAATCTCATTATGCTTGCGTTAAATCGGCCTGTTTGCATGCGGCCGTGTGTCAAGCAAAAACGTTTGAAATTGGCCGCTTCAGAAAGCCAACACCTTTGGATGGCAGGAACAAATTAGGGTCTGTGACAGTCGATGCCACAGTTGGCACTTAGTGGTATTAAGTGGCGAAAGGCGACCTCGCTCGCTCGTGCACGCGCCAAGCCAAACACGTGTTACCTGTCCTGGTACCGGAAACTCTCACGCTCCTGTCAAATCACCCGTGCGGTCGTCACCGTTGCTTAATTTCCAGCGAAACTCGCCACTGCCCTGCCTTCCTAAGGTTTATGAGAGTCTACTGCAGTTTGCGAAATCTTGGTCCGTTGTTGTATGCCAATATTGTAGTAGAGGCCTACACTTACCGGGCACGTTGATCTATATTTGCCGAGAACATTAACAACTGTTTGTCTCCACGCTGGTTATTGCGCTCTTTGTATCGTGATATCGACACGTCGTCATTTTAGACACACTGCGAATGAAAACAAGTTTGTTTTTTTTAATTAGCATAAAATTGTGTTACTGGGGTTACTCTGGAAAAGTTGCAAATGAAACAGGCATTTTCCACTCAGAATCGAATGTTTTTATTTGCTGTGGCCATCAGGGTTGTGGTTATATAAACGGTATCGAGGGCTACCATCGACCTTGAACCAAAAATATGAACAGCTGAGGAAAACTTTATTTTATTACCTAACATGAAACAATTGTTTCTGTTTGCACGACTAACGTCAGATCATGTATTTGCTTATTTGTCTCCTGGAATCATTTCCTTCAGCCTTCAACAACCTCTTATTCTTGACTTTCTTCTCGGAATCGTCAGAGAAAGCGTTTTTTTTCGCTTGCTTATTTCTTGAATCAATTAAATGTTGAACCTTTGACACAAAATAAGCTTTCCTAAGAATCCTAACCAGAGTAGACAAGTTACAGTGCTACAAAAGTCTGATAGTGCGTTACGTTTCTGTGCTGCACGATTTACTACTTACAGTATACCACGTCAAAAAGCCTTGATTACGAAATGTTTACGATGGGATAGAAATCGCCTGTATATCTATCAGATATTGCTCATTTAAAAATATTACAGTACAGAAAATAAGAAAAAATAAGGATGCAAGTCCCAAATGAGGACATTTCTTAGAAATAAGGACAGCAATATTTTCTAAGACGTAGTACTTCAGAATAAGGACAAATCGTAGAAATAAGGGCGGTATAGTAGCCCTGGCGGTATCCCTTATGCATGACCTGTGGTCACACAAGACCTGATGACACATTCTTCCATTAAAAAATATTCTGCAAATTTTGAAACAGGTAGACAACCGGTCACAGGCGAGCTCTGTTTTTCGCTTAAGCGTTCTGCATCAACAATCCCATTACACATTACATCTGTTTTTCCAACTTTATGATAAGCAAAAACCAGTGTTTTACATTGTAGCAGCANATGTGAAAGCACTTTACCCAANCTTGTATAGAGACACTGTGACAAAAGCTCTTGAATGTGCATTGGAGAAGCATTCCGACTACAGCGCCGAGGCCCGNAAAATCATCGTCGAACTGAACAAAATTTGCCTGAACAATGTGGTCACTCAATATGGANACCAATTGTACATACAAAAAAACGGAATCATAACCGGTGATAACCACTCAGTCTCATTGGCCAACATTGCTGTGCATTACATCCTACAGCCGATTGCGGATGT
>JGI24021J15306_10011386_pt1 | contig 11051 bp, 7 predicted proteins | sample Ectturendosymbi1_FD_15306 | JGI IMG/M metagenome (IMG submission 15306)
TTCAGCGAAACACTTTGGCCTAACGGTTGGGCCCTAGGCCAGGCAACATGAGCCAAAATGACCCTAAAACTACTTCACTTATGACGTCACTCACAAAAAATGCGCACCCCCCAACCAAAAAAAATTTTTTCGAGTGCAATCTACTGGACTGGCCGATCCGTTTGAGCCCTTGAACAGCTCTCTAGCGCAATCGGCGGATGAGCTAGGGCTTTGGCAAGCTGCCATAAAGTGATAGCCACCTAGTTACGTTACTAGAAAAAAGACTTTGGTATCCAATATCCACAGTCACAATAGTCTTTTCACTTTTCTTTGCGAACTGTGCAAATGTAACCACACGTGATGCACTCAGCTTCAAAATAATTTAGTCCTTTTCTGAAAAAGAGATACTTCTGTCATATTTCTTCATTTTTCAGCATTATTGATTAGCTCAACGGGGCAAAAATTTATGTGAATGTTAGTAGCACGTAGAAATTTTTAGTGGCGCCTATAAGCTTTGCCACACAGCATTCATTTGCATAAAGTGTAAAATGCAAGAAAACGTTCGCGCGCTCCAAGTTTTTGATCGCGCGGCGCAAGTGCGCGACCGCATTTTTGCAGCCCTGGATTAGCTATAATTACTAGAAACTACCACACTAAGTTGTGTACAATACACTGATCACTGTATCACGGTTAATCAGCGAAGCTAGTGCAGTATAATGGTGTCTGCAGACCGCACTCTAACGCCAAAGTCATTGAGATACTGAAAAAAGGATTTACCACAGTATGCAGCGATTAATGTGAAAGCATTCCCTCCTTTCCAATGAAGAGCATCGTATGTTTCAGCATTGCGCAAAGGCACGGAAGCAGACGCAATGAGGTTGCTATATCATGCTGAAGTACGCTGGTTATTGAGAGGAAAAGTTTTAAAAGGTTGCTTCACTTGCAACAAAAGTTGCGCGTTTTCTTTGCTCAACAAGCACCCCGAACGTCAACTAATTTTCAAGACAACGTTTGACTTTCAAACTTGTCCCACTTTTCGGGTATATTTTAGAGCACAAGTTGTTTGAATGTCTTGTTTTCAAAGATAGGGATGTACGTTTTTGAAGTTGCCAGTAAGGTTTAGGCGTTGAAGTCAAAGTTGAAGTTATTTCAAAGTAAAGCGTCAACATGCGATTTTTCATATTTTGAATGCAAACAAAATTTCTTTCAAACTATTAATTGCGAGACTGAAGACGCAAGCCTGGAATAAAAAATAAAACCAATTGCGCATGAGCATCTCGATGTTCTTTTACAAAGTTCCAACGTCTGTCTATTTTCCAAAACACGTTTATTTGAATCTTATATCTCTGCTATGGATTGTGCAGCCCGTTAGAGATGAGAAATGCGACTTGAGCTACTTGCAATTATTGAGTTTCAGACTTGATCCAAAAACGGAATTTAGAGCTTTTATGAACTACCCTAATCTTTGGGTATTTCTTCTCAGTATTCCTGATATCGCAATCTCAGTCAAAAAGCGATTTCTGTTCTTGTTCGCATGCCAACAATCTACCTTTGCGAGCAAGGATTTTCTGCTCATGTTAAAATTAAATCAAAAAATAAAAACTCACTCAAGGATGTTCATCTGGAAAATTATCTTCGTCTATAGAAGATTAGGTATGGCAGACAGAAGCACACACTTGAAATATTAAGCAACATAAAAAGCGCTTGAAGTTTGCAAATTTGCAGTAGCAGATGTTAGTGCATGAGTAGTTATATACGTTGTGACAAATCAACATTTCTGCAGGTGACGTCAGCATTTTTCAGTGACGTACCATCCTGTTACATCATGGTCGCCATTTTGTCAGCAGTGATGACGTCAGCATTGATTTATCATTTCACGACACCATATCCGATGACGTCACAAACGGTCGACATTTAGTCATCAATAGTGACGTCAACATTCATTTGTAACGTGGCCATTTTGTTAGGTGTTTTACATTGATGGTCAAGCAGGTGCAAACTGATAAAATTGAGGTAAAATATTGTTAATTTGATATGTTTTCAATCAAAAATCAAACTTAACGAAATCATTTTCTTGCAGATATTTTAAAACTAAGTTGTCACTATGTTTTTCACAGATGACTCGAACCCAACAATTGCTTAAACTTTTACAGTTTTTTAACCTAATTACATTGATAGTGAAGTCAGCAATAGTTGCAGCACGGATGTGATACTTTCCCAGGGGTGTCTGGTGTCGCTGCTGCTATTGCGCCACTCGCTGCTGACGTCAGTCGCGTTGAAGCTGTCCGCTTTAAATCTCGCTAGAACGCAGCAATGCGCAGTCATCAATTTATATAAAGATCTGGAAGTTCGCTATGCTAGACTTAAGCATTTTTGAGAAACACCCGTTTGCAACATCTCAAATTTATTATACACACGAAACAACACGTATAGGGTTGTAATCAAGCACGACTTGTAAGTTCTTAAGATTTGATGATGCCGAAATATTCACCAACGCAAATAATCTTCACTGTTGCTAGGAAGCCGTCGGAGAAATATGGTGGAATCGCATTTAGCATGAAGCCGACAGCCATTTGTTTTCAAAGAATGTAAATTTCACGCTATAAGCTTTCACTGTTTGCAAGTTTGTTTAAAAGTATGAAGGTGAAAACGACAGCACGGGACATTTCAGACCAAGATAACATTCAATCAGTTTATTTTTAATGCAGTGAAATTCACATCAAGGAAATGCAGATGCAGTACACCGATTAATGTTCGTTCACTGCAAAACGGTTGGTTGTAACATGCTTAATATTTGTTTGTAAACGGTTTTGGTCCTTTCTATTTGATTGAAACGCAGAAAAACATCCCGGCGTGTTGTAGTGTTTCAATAGATGTAAATAGTTTTTCATTGGGTTGTTTTAAAACTTTGTAATTGTGTCTATTTGCAAATGTTTTGATGCTTCTATAATTTGAAACGCAAAAAACATTGGGATTTGTTCCCTTTCAATGTATTTTTGCAAACCAGTTTAAAAAATGTTTTTTATTGACTTGTTTCAAAACTCTGTGTCTGTTTGCAAATAGACTGAATCATTGTTACTGAAACAACGTTTAGAACAAATCACAAATTTTTCAGGAACGATATAGTACAAACTGATCTTTGCGTTCTAAATCGTTTTGAGTATCAGAGCAATGAATTGTGCAAAATATCTTCATATTCATATCAAAAAAATGAGAAAGGTGATGCAGAATATTTCGCATTAATCAATATACATTATAAATCGGTTTTAATGCAGTGAAATTTCAAAAATATTGCAAACATGAGAGCCAATTTCAAAATGTCGCACCCTGGCAGAGAAATCATATTATAAACGTTTGATTTCAAGTCTGGCATTGCATCGGTATATCATTTGATGGTATATGTCACAGATAAATGTATCGAGTTTGTATCAGGTATTGAATTTGAACATGCAGTTCACATCAATCCCAAGTAAAGCTGTAATCAAACCACGGTGAATATTTCCAAGCCACCAAACAAGTTGACCCATCCGTCTCTTTACAGTGGTAACAGCAACGAGTAACTTTTCAGGTCATGTGCACGTTTAAAATGTAATTCTGTTTTGTGGTCATTTCAAAATAAGCACGAGGTAACTTCGTTTCGACATACAAGTGGACAAATTTTTTTCGCTTGTTCCCGTTAAATCAAACCGAACGCCGGTGGTTTTGAGCTCGACTGTAAGCAATGGCTTGTGAAGTTAATTAGTTTCAGCATAGTCAATTTANTTGCGGTTTTGAATACCAACGGAATTAATGCAATTTATCTGTAACAACACTAACGGCAGTCGCAACAGATGTAATTGATCTGCAGTAGCAGCTCGTCAACTTTGTTAGGTAAGATGAAACGAAATGCGAGATCAAAACACTAGGTCAAATGACTCTCGCTATCAGATTTTCGTTTTGCGCGGCGTTTCCATTTGATTATGAAAATACTTCCATTGAATTAATCAGCACACGACAACCAGCCATGTTTTGTAACATGCAGCTACAACAATCATCGAGTAAAGATGCAAGTTTTCAAATCAGGGTAAGGTTTTTCACTTTTCCTAACAAGTAAACGAGGCTTGACGTATAGAGCGGGTACCACAATGGTTCAGGTCATGTGCAGAATTTTTCATAGTTATGAGATGTTTCATGGTAGTGTGCACTGCGACTCAACTTACACCCACCAAATCAATTTAATTTTTGCACAACTGTACTCTCAACTATTTACAAAACACTGTACAACAAAAGCTTCTAACTATATTAACAAGCTGACCATCTGTCATAAACACTCTTTGAAAAACATATAATGCAGAAAAAAAACATGGAGAAGCTTATTCTGAAGAGATATTTTTCAAACATCCGACACAAAAATTAAAAAATATCGGCATAACGCAAGGTTTTTGTAAAGTATTTCCCCATTTTATTTCAGCGCTTCCGAGCGTTTTACGAAAGACACTTTAATTTTCTATGTACGCCTTTGGGTTGCAAATACTTTGTCCTTGACTTGATTCAAAAATTTTTACTTGTTTACAAATAGATCTGGAGCTTGCTTCTTGAAAATCAAACATATAAACAAATTGAAGCCGTTGTATTTTCAATAGATTTTCTGTCTTGTTTGCAATATTATTTGGGCGATAGTAGAATGCTTACCTAATACGTGTTAGGAAATCATATAATTTTCACACATACTGTTGAATGTAAAGTCATGTTTCAGTCGTGTAAAGATGAGAATCAGTTCTCATTTCGGAGAATTTACGGAGCGCAAGTTGACGAATCGCTTATAAGAACGCATTGAAATAATCAGAAAATTTAAAGAAAATCAAAATTTAATGCTCAAATGCTTTAGTTTCATCGGTGAAAATGATTGTTCTTACGAGTCTGATGGCAATATTTCGGCATATCTGAATCCCAAGACTAGTGTGGAACGCAGCAAAGTTTCAAATGCGAGCTTTCCACCGGCGAAAAACATCGAGTCGTCGTTACAGTCTTAATTGAATTAGAATGTATTCTCTAGAGATATGTCATGGACAAACAGTGCTTCATAGCTGAATTGCATTGAAAATTAAAAACATATTTCGTCGCACATTTTTTGTTAAGCTGTGAGGATTTTGAAACATTTTATACCAAACTATCAAGTGTTACAACTAGAAATTTGCAAACAATGTAGAAAGCAGGACGTGCATCAGAAGGGAAGTTTCTTTCACTTGTGGAAACAAATTTACCGAACGTACGCGACTGCGAGTGATGGTTCAATTAGTTTCAGCATAGACAATGTATTTGCGGTTTTGATTGCCAAGGGAATATGTGCAATTTAGCTCTCACAACAAAACCATAACTAGTAGCGGAACACCTATAAGGAGTATAACATAAGGACAACCATAAGGAGCATAGCATCGCCAACTTATCACGCAAATGAAACAAAATGCGAAGCCAAGACACAAGGGCACATGTTTCTCGCTTTCAGATTCTCGTGGTGGACGAAACTTTAAATTCAATATGAAAATATTCACTATTGGCTTGCTCAGTACACGACAAACAGTCATGGTTTGCCAAGTAAATCTGGAAATGTTAGCAAAATTATCCATATATCTTATTATAAAACATGTCGCAAGACAAAAGCTTTTGTTAAACCATCATAGTGTTCAGTTTTTCTCTGTCTCCGAAAGATTTTCGCTCTGATTTCAAAAGCTTTCTAGATTGCAGAAAATGCGAATGGTCTTGACTTGCACGTCAGAAATTTTTTAAAGATTATTACAAACATTAAGAAAGTAATTAGTTTCATCAAACTGGTACGAACATATTTTGAAGCAGCAATATTTTGTAATGGACAATCGACCATAAAATAAACTTGTTTTACAAACTTTTTGATACAAAAAACAAATTGACACCTGAACAATTTCACACCGATTTCAAAATATTTCTAGATTGTTGAAAATGTTAATGCCTGATTATTCATTTTTGAGGTTAGCAGTTCATTTGTGAGTTGTCATCATTTCAAAAGTTGTGCTTATCCTATACATTCTTCTCACAAGGTATGAACAAAAAATGACCGGTTGCTGTTGAAAAGCCACGATTTTTTCAGTAATTCAGATAATTTTGAAAAACGGTGACAAATTTACAAATCAAGGTTTGTCAAAGTTATTGATTTGTACAAACAATATCGTTTACAAGTGCAACATCTTTAAATTATGCGACAGTTTGCAAATGCGTTTGCAGCGTTGACGATCAATGTTTCGGTAGATCACTTACAGAGTCTTGTCTCTCCCTGTCAGATTCTCGCGACGGTCGTTTTCACTTAAATATGAATGTAGTATCTGACAACAATATAATCACAAATTTTGCAGCAAAACCTATGTCGCACTATTGCTCTGTGAAAAAAAAATGCTTGGTTATTTTTTGTGTCACTGAAATGTAAATCCAAAAGGTCACTCCTTCCCAAAAATGTCTCTCGCTGACACAGTTTTGCGTTATGCGACATTCGAGAACGATGTGATCATAACATTTGTATCAAAATGTTTCGAATTCATTGAACTGTTTACCGGTAAAATTTGTGAGAGCATTTTACATTAAAAGCTGAGACACGGTACGTATTTCACTTTGCAGTGCGCAAGTTGATAGACCACGTTCCTCGCTGTTGACGCAATTTGAAAAACCGCAACACCGCGTCAGATAATTGACACGATCAACGGCGTCAGGGTGCAAGTTTGAACTTTAAGACCTGTAATTCCTTTGTAACAATACTGACTTGATTTGCTGCACATAATTTTATCTGGAAATAGCACAGTTTATGTACACAAAGTAATGCAACTTACACTTTGAGCTTACAGAGNAATGCAACTTACACTTTGAGTTTTACAGAGTAATGCAACTTACACTTTTAGCAATACATGCACGCATCATGAAAGCAGTCGTACGATGTTCCGTTGAAAATAGTTGCATTTATCCTTTAAGCAAAAACAGACCTCAAAAGCGATGCGTAAATTTTAGCTTGTAAAATTTTCAAGTTTTTCAGTCCTTCTGAGTCATTTGTGAAACTTTTCGGCGTAACATCAATTTCAATCAACTTCGAACCCAGACACGTAATGTCAATATTGATGTGGCAGCACCGTAACTCACTTTGGTAAAATACGGAGCTCGAAGCAATTGCATAAATTACAGCTTGCACGTTTTACAGTTTTGTTTGATTGTGCAAGTAGGTGTTCAGATTTTGCAAGTCGGACCAGAATCATGTCAAAATGAACAAGGGTTTCATCATTTCAACCTTTTGATGCAGCATAAATTTGATCATCAGCGCAATTTTGTTTATTTAATCTGTTCTCTTAAAATTTCTGTTAACGTATAGTTTTCTTAGCGAGGTAAAACTTTTAAATATCTCGTTTTATGCAAATCATTGCGTTGATCGTGAAGTCAGGACAATTCCACCGCATATCTCGCAAAAACGATAAAGAGCGCAACTGAGTCTGCGCCGTTGAGTTCGCACCATTTCGAAAACATGCGTCATCAATGAATGACTCGTAATATTATTTTACTCCAGGATTTAAGATCGCTGTATGTTGTGCAGAACATACTCAATCAAAGTAGATTCACGTGCAAGATTTCATTTTGTAAACGTTCCAGTACATGTTTTGAATGAAAATGCTAGAACCTGTGCAAAACGTTTGACCTAGCTATTAGTTTTATTATAACGAACATCATTCAGAATTGAAGTTTATCTGCATTTCATTTACATTAGCAACAGCAATGGCTCCAACCTGCAAGTTTGGGGATGATATATTTTTATTGCACAAAACTGATTGAGATTCTGATGTAGCTTCCACGTATCAGAGCGATATTTGATGTGGTTAAAAACTTGATTGCGAATTACTATCAGTTACAGACCCGGTTGTGTTTATGAAGTAAAACGTGGCTAATTAGACGCACATATAATTACAACACAGCATTCACAACTGAGGTCGCTGGATAACTGGAAAGGTAAGGAAAGAGGCACATGATAAACTGAGGGCACAGAATGTATGATGAAAAAAGGTCTGAGCTTTGTAAGTAAGTTGTGCATTGCTGTGGTATTACCTCGATTAATGCGCTTTAACGCATTTATTACAGTGTTGACTAAATGTTTAGCTTCAGAACTTTTGCCCATTTCAAGAATTAAGTGCCGGAATGCATTGACAGAGTATGGATGTGAATGTCCTGTATACGGAAATGAATGAGTAAGTTTTAAGAAACGTACGCGACTGATCACGACGCGCCGTCAATGCTGCAGGCATTGTTAAGATTTTTTTTCTTAAAGCTTTGACTGTTCAGTTGCGACCAAATTCACTGGCGTTGAACGAAGGTAAAAAGTTAAACAGAGTTTGGTTTCTGACGAAGGTAAAAAGTTAAACAGAGTTTGGCTATAATGGATCAGACTGGGCATATTGGTTCAAACCCCGTCACTGCTGTGCTTCGTGATAATGACAGAATTAAACGTATTCATGGCCTCGACAGCTTTTCTAATTCAAATCGTGAGTACTGCTGTTTTGAAGTATTTCATGGTAATATGCGATTTTCGATGGTTTTGAAACCAAGCTACAAAAAGCAATACCATGACATGCATTAAAAAATAAAAACATTTGCTGCGAAATAACACAAGCATAACATAAAGACGTGTATTAAATGTAAATTAGCGTGTGGCGTATTAAAATGTGTACTTAAAATGCATTTTCCTAGCTTTACAGCTGGCAAACGTATGAATGGTGTCATCAACATTCATCCTTTGAAAACATCAGTCCTAATAATATTGTGGAATGCAGATAGTTCTTAACTCGTATAAGTACTAAGAAAGGTAGTTGTCCATTGCAGTTAATAATTGCTAATTAGTGTGATTAGATATTTCGTCAAGCTTGATACACTTGAGAAGATAATTCTGTGGCTTCTTGTAATGATTTGTTTGGGTACTCCGCGGCGCACAAAAGCATGCAAATTGTTTTGATCAAGGTTTCAAATGTTTTTGCAAGACAATTTGCTTGAGGCTTAGAAACATTTGTTTTCACTAAATTTAATGAAGAATTTGATGTATTGGTGTTTTACTAGTTACATATGTTCACCTATTACAGGATTGGCTTGCAGATATCGTCTGCATGTTGAAGGTGATAGAGTAGCCATAAGAACATACAAAAAGCATGAGGTGCCACGAAGCACATGAAAGGTTTTTGTTGCTACGTAAAGGCAATGCTGATGAGATACATACACCGAAACAAAACACCAACAACTACTGCAATTGATCAACGCCATACAAGAGCGTTAAATAAAGGAAGGAAATCTTGTCAATTTTTTTGTATTCCACCACACGATTTGGAATTCCTCGAAAAAGACTGGTTAGGTAGGGGTTTTGCTGCAACTCCCCTGGCTATTCCTTGATATTTGTATAAAGAATTGCATTGTCTGCATAAAACGACAATCAAATACTTGTACTTTAGACAACATTCTGTCTAATTCTGGAAATGCGGCGAACATGGGTGCGTCAACTTCTGTGGGAAGTTTCACTTCGGTCAATGCTGGGTTGTCCAGGTAAGTAGAGTTGCCACCCATTTTTTAGCTTTTGCGCTTGTGCCGTATATTATTGCATTAAGCCTCTAATATTCTTTTCTTTGTTTACTCAGTGCTGCCAATGAAATTGCGCCAATGAGTCAACCAGGAGTTACTCACTGATGGCATAGTAAAGTGAAAGATGATTTAAGAAACTACTTGGTTCAAAAAGTGTTTGTCAGCTTTTTTTCATTTGCTGGGCGTTGTGTTTTAATTTGCGATCATTTTAACCAAAGCCATCGGGAAAAACGTAAGCTACAGTAAGAGTGTTTTCCATCAGAAACAAAAATTCATGTAAAAATCAAGAAAATACCAGAAGGCTAACAGGTCATTAAGGAAACTTGTATATGTGATTCTATGTCATAGTTGAAAACTTGTAATATGTGTGTAGTCCAATACGCTTTGATAAATGTACTTTGTGACGGAGAAACACTAGGCTGCTATTCAGAAAGTTGAATTGAATCTAGGATCGAAGTAGGTATGTTTTGGGCATTGACGCGCATTTTTTAAAATCCCTAGTTTTGTGGGGTCTTTGCTTGAACCCTGTGTGTTCCCCTGTTTCTGTCGAAGCCCCTTGCCCCCTGTCAAGCCTCCTCTGTTCCCCAGGCCACCTTGTCTTTCCCAAGGTCCCTCTGTGTTTCCTTGGGCCTCTATGTTTGTTCTCATCCCTGAAAGCCGTGAGCTAAGGTATGTATTCGATCTGGAAGAATAATTTGTTTGTTATCATCAGCAGAAAGGGCGATTTTGTTGACTTCCTCTGTGAAGATTTCATGTTTATGACTCCGAATCACATTCATTGGTCTCAGCTGCTGCCTTCCGGAGAGTAAACATTCTTTGAAATCTTCAAAACTGATGCTTTTTTGACGACTTCTCTCTTGACACCCTTACACTTTTTTTCTTCTTCACCATCAAAGTTCTTGATTGCGTAGAGCTTCGCTCGCAAGCCAACAAACTCTTCGATGATTTCACCACCAGCCACATCTTTGAACTTTCCAGGAACCTTCTTGTTGATTCATGTTGGAATGCCTGATTAATGGTTTGGTGGGAAATTAGATGTGTCGAATTTTTCTTGGACGTCAGGTGAAATCTCTTTGTAGACATCTTCTGTTTCGATTTCATAGCAAAGACTGTCAGTGTCTGTGAACACCAGTTTTGCCTTCAAACCGAATTCTTTCTTGATGTATTTATGAAAATCATACATCAAGGTCTTTGAGATATCAAGGATACTCATTCCGAGATAGACCGGTTTATTGAAAACCAATTCTGTCTTCTTCATGTGCACTACGACAAGATTTTCGTCAAATACAGTGCAATGATCAAAGTTTGGTTTTGCCGCATACTTTTTCAGTGACTTTTAGTTATCGATCAGTTGAATATTTACCCGGTTGTGGATATTCCCCATCGTCTTGCCAAAGACGCTGTTGTTCATGAGTTTGAAAAAATCTTTCTCAAACTCGTTTTGCGCCTTGGAACGAAGGTTCGTATTC
>JGI24021J15306_10011387_pt1 | contig 11051 bp, 11 predicted proteins | sample Ectturendosymbi1_FD_15306 | JGI IMG/M metagenome (IMG submission 15306)
AAATAAATAAAACTTTCAAACATATATGTGTCTTTTGCACATGTTGGTTTTCCTTTCACGACGTTAGTGATTTTCTAAGAGCTGTTTGGTCGAATTGCACCCTCTGTGGAACGTGTTTTTATTTTCCCTTGATTGAACAGAAAATATTTTGCAGTAGCTTTTAATGACTAACTCAGTGATTCCCAAACTTTTCTGATCGCGTACCATTTGTGCGTCCCGTACTTCCACCAAGTATCGCCTTGTTCTAGGAAAAGTCAATGTGCCGAATATAATTCGATCAAAAGTTTGGAAAACTAGAATTGACACAAATGCGTCACGAACAAAATGGCTGTGAGAAATTATCATGGACATTTTTTAAAACCAACAAAGGAAGTACAGAAAAGTTCAGGAACTTATTATTAACAGAAGCCAATAAGTAAAAGCTGTATCTGTGAATATAGTGTTTGTGAAGAAAGGCACAAGGCGGGCCAAGCCGCGTACCACTTCGAAGGCCTTCGTGTACCACTAGTGCTACACCTACCACAGTTTGGGAACCGCTTGTCTAACCTTTTGAGCATGACGCGCTTAGTTAGGCGGTTGGTATGGGTGTCTTTGTGAATATCAAACGCTTTGTTCGTCATTGATTTGGGATTAAGAGCACCGGAGGATAAGCAAGTGGTTCGTTAAAATTTCATTTGGCTTTCCCTTATCGTAGTTATGCGTCTGTCAAAGTAGTCGGTCAATTGGTTGTTTATTAAATACCTGCCTGGAAAGGAGAGACTCCTTACAGACTCCGAAACAAACGTGTGATGAACACGGCCCTGCAATCTAACCACGCTTGAAACATTAAGAGAAACACCGGCGTCATTTTCAACAGAACAAGGGTCAAATCTGGTTCAGTCACGACTAAAAACCTGACATCCTGTCCTCGCTTCAAATGATGTCGATAGAGTGCGATTAAGATTAAATTCGTAAAATTTCCTTCTCTGTTTTGATATTTGCCACTGCGGGAAACTTTAATGCTTAAATTAAACGTAAGTGCTTCTTTCATTGGAGCAAGTAAGCCTTTCGACCACAGGCGCTGTCATGCTTGATTGCCGCGCGCTGATTATTGGTTCCCTTCCAGGCAGCAGCGCCCACTCCAGCGTCGATCAGCGCGTCGAGGACTTGGTGTTGGAGCTGGACCAATCAGATGCCAAGATAAAAGAGCAGCAGGTCATTGGAACTTGCGACTGTGCCATCAGTTACATTGTGCTTGTGGAAAATTTTTTTCATTCCCAAACTCTCTTCCTAAGGAATGTAGATTCTGTTTAGAGGAAAAGAAAATATAAAGAAAACTACGGAAACTTTGCTGATGAAGCCGCCTCATGTGGTTACCCATGCTACATGTGGTTTTGCTGAAGGTTTTGGTTGCTGGAAATGCGAACTGCAATTTTACGACAGCTGCTTGGCAAACCGTCACACTCCCACCTAATGTTGCTGTTTTGTTTGGGGAGACGTTTAATTGTGCACAGTTTCCTGGCAGTTGTTACTTGCCTTGAACTGCTTCACGTTTGTTTCACACGTTTGTGCTCAAGAGAAAAATCTCGCTGTGACGTGATCACAGGTTGTTTCAAGCTACGGCTGCTGTCAGTCACAGAATTGAAGACGGCAAAATAGCCAGAAAAGTCGCTACGTGGCTTGCCTGCTAAATCGGGGAAACATATGGCAATAAGATAAAAGGATCGGGTCAGCCTACCAGCAGCTTTGCCTGTAACTTTATTGTTGGTTGAGCTCCGGTTTAGAAGTGCATTCATCACATGCTGNTATAGCGGATGAATACATATGTGCTGTGATGTTACATGCATTCGTGATTGGAGTGCTTTNAGACAAATTGCATTGGTGATTCGATGCAACNTACTTGTTGGCGAATAGTCCGGCAGCTGGCGTGGTGTTTCTGGACNCTCAACGTTGTTGTTCGCCGTTATTCCATTACACACGTTACTTTGTTCTGATTTTACATTCAAGTGTATTGAAGAGTTTGTTAGATGTTTGAATATAGTTACGGGAAGCTAATGTGTTCAAAGTGGCAAGGGCCTTTTATACAGCCTTGCTTGGGCTTGGCAACCTTGAGAAGTCGGGTCGCTTAGCTGGGATACTGGCCCGCGCTCCTGCAACAAATAGCTTGACCCCTCAACTAGTGGACATAATCGTGGAATCGTATGCTAAAATGCGTTCCTTACAACCTTAAAGTCTCTACACTAGCAAATCGGTCTAGCTGGCTCCCTGTGTTGTTTTACCTGTTTGTAAATTGTCGTGCTGTGCAGTTTTTGTTGGAAATTTTCTCTCTCTCGTATTGTTTGCTCAACAATACTTATTCTGTGTGTTTCCTTTTAACAACAGGAAGCGATAATGAACCTCGAACTCAAAGCCGAACATCTCGAGAAGTCGAACGGTGAGAAAGAAGACATCCTCGCTCGCGTCATCTCCGATCTGGAGACGAAAAACCGTCATCTTCACGACGCGATGAGTCACATGACTTCGGAATTCCAGGTGCGCGCCTGGAAGTTTCGAAGCGGAAGCGAAACTAACATCGTCGCCAGATATTTTTAGTGTGCTTCTTATCCAGTGTTCCATCCGAGAAAATTTTGCACGGAGCAAATGTTTGTTTTAGTGATCGTGAATATTTTAAGGCCGAGCTAGAAACTTTGTGTAGTATTGAAAATAAGTATGTGATTTTATCAAAATACGAACAAACTAAATGTTTCTTTCAAACAGCTTCTTGTTTTCGTGTTTGCCCAAGGTTTTGCGATGTTGCAAGTGCGCGAGAACGAGATGCACAGCGTGCAAATGTTCTGGTGGTACTGCGTAGTTGCGCACCCGGGAGGGAACATTGTTCTTGTCCACCGCGTTTGCGATTGACTGCTGTTGTTAGCACCAACGCGCTGTGCAGGTCTCCTGCTCATAACCATCGCGGACTGTGGCGCAAAGTTGCATTGACCGCTTGCGGTCGATCAATGGCGCGTCAGTATCCGTTGATTGGCCTTCTCCTTTGTTGCTGTTTGCGCTGACGATGTGTCAGCAGCTGTGGAACTGCAGCCACGCGACCCTGAATGTGTGGCTTGTTAATATGTTTTTCTGGCGTTTCAAGAAGGGTTGGATTGTTTTCTTCTTCAAGTATTATCGAAATCTGCGTCTTGCGCTAACACCTGCAGCTGTCAAACGTTTGATTGCGCCTCAACGCTCGCTTGGTCCTGGAAAAAGTTGCTGTTGTTGTTTAAACTTCAGAACATCTCTGAAGTACAGAACAGTTGCTGTTAGCCCGTTGCATCCTATAGTTCATCGTTGAGCACGCTCCGACAACACTGCGCATATTTTGCAGCAGTGACGATGAACGATCATCTGGGTCCGAATCGCAATACAACAGCACGCGCCTAGTCACGCGCAGCAGACGTCCATCGTTTCGTCACGTTTTTGTGCATTGTTGCGTCACGCTTTCGTGCATTGTTACGTCACTTTTGCGTAAAACTACCCGCACCGCGCAATCTCTCTTGACTTGCTTTCTTTCGCCAGGAGCGCGAACACCAGTGGGGGGAAAAAACCGACGCGCTGACGAAGGCAAAGAAGGACCTGGACGCGCGCTGCAAAGCGCTGGCGACGAAAGTCGCGCAGCTCGAGGAGGACAAGCGCAACCTGGAGGATCTGGTCTCGCAGCGCATGTCGCAGATCACGGACTCGTTCGGGACGGCGAAGGCGGCCGCGTCCGAGCTCCAGCAGTCCACGTACGGCCCGAACTGCGACCAGCTGTTTGACCAAGTCACGAGGCTCAAGGCGGAAAACGACAACCTCAAGTCCGAGTTGGACGACATGCGTCAGCACTGCGTGCACGCCAAGCGCAAAAACAAAGGAAGCGACCTGAACGAGGCCAAGCTCCTCGAAATGCAGGCGCTGCTGGAACAGCAGGAGTTGGACGCCGCGCACTTGGTCGCCCACGCCGAGACTGCGGCCGCCAATGTGGCCCGGAAAGAAATGCTTCAAAAAATGGCCGAAGCTTTATCTTTGACCGACACGATTTCACCGCTGCCGGTCGCCGAGCAGGTGCTTTTGCATTGTGTTAGTGCAGGGTTTCTCAATCGGGGTCCTCGTCCTCACTTGGGGGCTCACGGAGCGGTTCTCCGGGGGCCACGAGCAGAGGCTTTTGCTAAACAGATCTGCCGCGATGTTGGGGCTTTTTATTGACGAGCAGGAGCCCACAAGTGTTAAGAGTCTTTGGGTGGGGGGCACAAAACATGAAACGTTGAGAACCACTGCTTAGTGCGTCCGCTTCTCTGGGCATTCCCCCCTATTTAATAAATACATATAATTTGATTGTCAACGAAAAACGACACGTCGCCTTTCTGCCGAAAGTATGGTTTGCATTGAGTAAGCTTGTTGCGTTCAGTAGTGGTCTTCAAGTTTAAGGATTGTTTTATTTTCGAAAGAACGCTCTAATTTCCCAGTCGCCCTGCCGCGTTATTACGTCACAGTTTTTTTGTTGTAAACGTGCTTCAGACACAAGACGCTCTTGTTTTTACCGGCAGATCGAGCTCGTGCTGAACCACATGGCCATCCTGAGCCGAAACGCAACGCGGGATTCTGACCAGTTGCAGACCTCGTCGAAACGCTCAAGCGACTCCCCTGATCTGCAGATTAGTTCCCTGCGAGGTATAACTCTATAACATGGTGACATTTTTGTTTGTTGACAAAACCAAAGTGTGATTGCTTTGTATTGAAGCTCTTTCATACCGCGTCAGAAGAATGCACTACTGTCGTGCGGTTGCCAGTGCCTTGCTCAATGATGCCTAGCGTCGAACAAACATCCGAAATTCAGGTCCAGACTTCCAGCTGGAATTTTTTGCTGATGCGTTTTTGCTCATCAATAATGCACGCCGAAGACTTCATCGCTCCAACAAGACGTTGCGACCAATCCTAGCGTCTCAACGTTTCGTCATTTAATGGCGACGGCAAAATAGCAACCTGCGCAGTTTCAGCGCATTAATAACTGGGCAAGTCACGAAAAGACACGTACGCAAATCTTATACGCGAAGCAGGTCTTCGTTTTGCTGTAAAAGTTTCCACCGTGACTTGTGTTTTCTCGGCTGCGTTTATTTGATTCGTGTGCATTTCAGGCTCGTTGAGTAGAAGTGCTTTTTATTTTTTGCTAAACCCTGTCTTTTTTCAGACGAGAACGATTTCTTGGCGATGGACCGCGACTCGGCGTTGGTCGAGGCTGGACAGTTTCGTCAGAAGTGGAACAAACTGCAACTGGAACTTGAAAACGCGAAAGTAAGAGTCGCTCTATCGATCAGTGGCAGCGATTTGGAAAGTGACTGCCTTCGACACCTGCTCAGTGGTGGCCTGTTTTTAGACCAGTGATTCTCAACGTGGTCCTCCTGAAATGTTTAGTGGTCCACAGAGAGTTCCATAAATTCCTGATAAAACGTTCCTAAAAATTTTAACCTTTTCTATATGCAACAAACTATGTAAGGTGTCAGCGTAGGGAAATGGTCCATCGGATATTTTTTTTGAAAAAGGTAACATGCGCCTGATTGGACGAATGCTGTTTTCCAGAAGTATGTATCTCTCGTTGCTGTTATCGTATAGCAGTGAGTGGCCTTATGTGAAGACAAATTCCTGGTGGGGATCGTTTCCTCACAAGCTGGCCTTCGCAGTGCAGGGACTCCTCTACGTTTATAGCTGTCAGTGCTATCCCGACCAGTCAAATCGAATGCCAACAAATATAAGAAAACGCCATCTGCAAATTGCTGGTAACAAAGGCGTGCTACGGACGCTGAGTTAAATGTTTTCAAGACGGACAAAAATAAAATTTCTCGCTTAACACCATCAGCTTTCTTGGACAAACTGAGCTTGTTATTGACGCATCTTAAACGTTTTTGCCCCATACCTTCTTTTCACTTTTATAAATCTATAAATAACACCATTATCGCAAAAGCATTGCCGTGTCTTCACCACGGACGAGAAACCCAGAAAGAAGCACCAATTACTTTTTTCTTGCGTTACCGGCCAGGCCTTGCTGTAATTATCTTGTGTGACCTCACAAAGGAACAAAAACGCTGTTGTTCTGACTTAAAACTGGCGAGCAGCAACATTTTGTGCTTGTTGAATAGATCACGATGGGCTTCAACGCGGGCGAGGTTGTGGAAAAGAAAATTTATTCGAGTACATTATTGAACGTTTAAAAAACCATCCAACGTTTCACGGTGCGTTTCGGCAAGTTTAACTTTCCGTTATCCGCTTGCCAGCTGCAAGTGGAATCGACGCGCAACGTCTCCTCTTCGCGCATCAACGAGCTTGAAGAGCAGCTCTCTCTCAAAACCGAAGAAGCGGCCACGCTGCAGCGCCAGCATGTGGAAATGTTCGCCGACCTCCAGGTGACGCAAGAGAGCCTGGAACAGGCGCGCCAGGACGTCGAAGCGGAAAGAAAGAAGTGCAAGCAACTGGAACAGGAGCTGCAGAAGAAGGAGAGGTATACTATTTGAAAGAGATTTGATTCCGAACTGTGATTTGCTACCCTTGCCGTTACGGAATTTTCCGTTAGTGATCTATTGGAAAACGCTTCGTTTACCGTTTTTTTGTCACTTCTGAAACGATTTTTTAAAAAAGCGCTGCAGTTGAAGAGATTGTGGTAGAATGACTAGAAATGACAATCGTGAGCTTTTGCTCCGTTCACTTGACCGTCGTTCTTGCTTTGATGATCATGCTGGGACGTGTGTTGACGTTATTTTTGCCCAACCTGCATGTCGGTTGTGGCAGCAGTTGAGTGAAGGTTTTGAAAACTGATCTTCCCCACGATCGCTCTGCTGCTGTGCGTTTTTACGTTTATTTTACCGTCGTTTTTAGGTCACTCGACCTTTCGCTTAATTTAGCAACTTTTTGTGAAGTGGTTTGCATTGAGATCGCTGTCTGTGATAGTGTAGGTGCACTGTAGTAGACAACCTTCCTTGTTTTGCCAAAANCGTCTTTGGTTGAAGTTATTTTTCTTGCAACTGTGAGACGTCAACACCAGGGCATACNATTAAATGCTTTGCGCGTATTTTTTTTATCATGGACTCGTGTCGTTTTCTCTTCTGTCATTTTCACCGCTTGACCAGATGTCAACGTTTTTGTTGTTGTTTTTTTTGCTTTTAATTTGAACTCAAGTATGAGAGTGACGTCACCGATACGTCAGCGCTGATTTGTAACGAGTTTTCTTTGCCACGTACTCCTTCCGATGTCGCGATGTAAAAACGGCCCATTTTGACCCCTGGTAAGAGTTGGCCCTTTTTTTGAAAAACTGCCGTTCGCCATTGTAACGCTGAAACCTCAAAATTGCGCTTCTAATTTTCGCTTCGTTTTTCCAACACCAGCGTCTCTTGCAGCTTCTTAGCGTCAAAGACTTACCTCGAATTACGTAGAATCCACGAATAGTGTAGGAGCGAAAGTTGCGACAACGGTGACCATGTTGCGCATTTAGTCAAACGAAGTTTTTTCGCTTATTTTGTAAATAATCGACGTTGATGACGCAATCAAGGTGCTGACAGAGCTTAACGTAAGCGCGTTCTGTGGTCCGACAAGGATCGGACGTAACCTTAGCAACGTCCGCGAGATTCAGGAAATCGGAAAACTTTCGCACTTCTTCGAATCCTGCGTTTTAACGCTTGACTGATTCGCTTCACTGCATTTGAAGACTGCGAAGTCATTGACCGTGTCGTGACGTCGTGCCTTATTGTTTTTCGAAATTGCATCGTGTCGTTTACCACCTCCTCCCCCGCCCCAATCGATTTCACTCAACAGTTATCGTTTCGTCCTTTTTCTTTCGACGTTAATGTCCGAATCTTAACGCAGCTGGTTCTCGTCGATCATGTACGGTTCAAACAAGAGTGGTTTGTACCTGCTTTTCTCCCCCACCAGCCTCCCGAATGATGGCTGTCAGTCGTCAACCGTTTGCCGATCCGTATTTTAATTTTTAGTGTCAGGTGGTAAATTCCGAAAAAGACGGGAATTTTAAGTCAATCTTCTGGGTAGGTGTGTGTTGCGAAAGCAGAATGCGCAACACATACACACTTTTTCCGATTACATTTTTGTCACGTTGTTCTTCGGATCCCGTACACTGTTTGATTTGTCATCTCGCAATTCCGTATAACGCGTTGTTCTTTTTTTCATCTCAATAAACGTCAAACATTGTCACGGAAGCGAGTTCTATGCGGCGTGGACAGAAACAACTCGTACAGTCGGAAAGGAGCAGATGTTTAGCGCCTGGTGCAGAGTGAGTTTTGGCTGCTTGGCGTTATTTCGCCGACCATTGTATTTCTGTCCACGACCGCGTTCCCTCAAATTCTGTCAATGTTTGACGTTTCGGGTTCCCTGGTGAAAGGGGGTGTGTCCTTGATAAAAGGGGTGTGTCGAAAAACATTTACTTTGCGATGGTCGGCGGGACAGACGTCAAATGCCTTGCAGAAGGCCCGTAACTACGGAGGGACATTCGGGGGCAGTGCCCCCCAAATTTGTTTGTCCCCTCCAAACTTTTTTTGCGCAGAAAATTTTTTGTTAAGCAAATAATAAAAACAAAAATATTTCCCTCCTAAACAGATACTTCCTCTCCAACCTTAAAACCTGGCTACCGGCCTGCCTCACAGTGCGCAGCGACGATATGTTTGAACGAAAACGCGAAAGAGGTCACGTGGTTGCACTTCAGGTCGATTTAAGTCGCTGGAAAGTTTTGTTTTCAAATCAAGAGGACTGCGCCGCCTGCTAATTTCCTGCTTGTGCAAAATCTAAACTCGTCTCTAGAGCAAACGAACACAAATTCAGTTGCAAAGTTCAGACGGCGAAAGTATTGAAAGCTCTTCAAGTCAGCTGCAAACTTTCAGGGAACCAGCCGCCTGGGCCCTGCTTTCATCTTTTTACGACGATTCAAACTTGCACATATATCTAAATTCAAGTAACTAGTCTCCGTAAAGGCGACGGGTTTTCTCAGCAGTTTTTTTTAATAGGAAATCGATTTCATGTCACGCTGCGCTGACGGCGAAACGAGGCAGATTGTTTTTGTTGTAAGCACGAAAATGAGTTTCAAACGTTGCACTTGTCAAAAATGGTTAGAACTTCTGAAAACTGGTAAGTGTCGCGTACGCTGTCATTTTGCTGATGAGCTGGTAGACTGAGCAAACTCACTCAAGTATCGTTTTTGAGCACAAAAGGTTTTCACTTTACCGTTTGACGATGGGTTTGACGATGTACCGAACCAGGGNCCGAGATCTAGTGCGGCCTAGCAATGGATTGAAAGAACTNNCTCAAANGATGAAGTTTACAAAGCGCTTTGATGTAGTTTTTGTGCAAAGCTTGTTCCGACCCCTAATATTTCTCGCGCGTGCCTACGCAAAAAGCTAAGCGTGCCAATTCGATTCAGGCCCGTTAGCGCTTTTCGTTTCGTCTCAACTCAACCGATTTTACTGCAAATCTAAAGCTTTTTCACAGCGACGTTTCTAAATCACTTGTGAATTGTGTTTGGTGTCGAAAAGAATTGGCCGGTTCTTTTCCACTCCGACCGTGGCGAGAATTCAGTCTCGTTGTATTTGAGGCCGAATTGAACTGCGTCCGATTTAAGTTTTATTTTGTTCAATCGCGCACGTGCAAAGCTTTTCCGCTCAGGTTCGAGGATAAAAAAATTAACGAGCCTTGGTTTACGGTGAAAGGTGTTTAGTTGGCGGATGAGAACTGTTCAGTCCAATCTCCACACACTCAAATGTCTACTCCGGAAAAGAAAGTGCACATGTATGTTACGTCTCCAATCAATTTAGTTTTTGATCTGCTAGGGTAGGGGTGCGCAATCTTTTCGCTATTGCCGTCCGCATTACGTTTATTTTTTTATGACTTGTGACCACGAGTGACTTCAAGATATTTTTTGCATTGCTTCCGCTCTGCTTCGACCCGTCTGTTTGGCCGTCCTTAATAATAGGTGTCCTCATGCAGCAGACGAAAGTTTTTATCACCGTCCGGCCCATAACTTACAGTTTAAATTACATGTGCACGGCCACATAAAATTTTTATCGAAGGCCGCAGGTTGTGCACCCCTGTGTTAGGGGGACCATTGATAAAAAGAATACTAACCTGTCGATGTGTCATTTGCTAAGTTGTTTGCAATTAACCATTGATCACAAAGCCGGAACAAAAGCTTTAAGAAGTGGAAAACCATACGTTCTTTTGAAGTCTATTGATTATGTTGTTGCAGCGTCTTACCTGAGTCATTCTACCCAACGATGATACGTAGCCTGTTTGGATTGTACTTCCATTTTTAAAGCTGCTTTAACGTGGTTTTCTTTTGCATTAACCCGACTGGTATTTAATATATCGTTTCTCTGATTGGTGATGTAGTTTGTTGATATCGGTCTCCTAGCAGCAAACTCTGGCATTCGCTTCGCCGCTGCGCTGGGTCAGTGCCTCCCTTAACATTACTTGCTGTACCGCGCAGTTCATGCTGTGAACTCGATGAAGCGAAGTTGAAGTTGGAGGAGGAGATCACCGGGCACGAGTACGTCATCAGCGAGCTGCAGGTAACTTCGTCAACACAGGTGACGGTGGTTGTGCCAAGACTGAGAAAGTTTGCCTTAGTGGTTCACAACCATCATTTCGGCCTCTCGCTTCAGTGTGTTTAGCGCATTACCATCTTACGGCTTATACACGACACTTGATGTGTCGTAATTTTTGCGTGTAATTTGCCTTGGTTGAGCTTTTCGTCACGTGCAGTTTTGTAGTTCTTCAATAATTGCTTGCGATTCGTCTAAAAGAATTGCGTCTTTAGCAATTTTAGCTCTAACAAGTAAAGTGTTTGCATTCGGACTGAATCAAAACATGAAAACAAATTTGAGACTTCGAATTCAGGGGGAGGGAGGCGCGATTGTCCCCCCGAATTTTGGACGGCAAAATATTGAAACTTCAAGCAAAAACTGTTGTGAACATGTAAAGCCAAATTATTTGTCCGCGTTGGCAAGTCTCGCACCTTGTCACAGATTATTTTTCTGGCTTCGCGCCTGCCCAGAGTTATGCTGGCAGCAGCA
>JGI24021J15306_10011388_pt1 | contig 11050 bp, 5 predicted proteins | sample Ectturendosymbi1_FD_15306 | JGI IMG/M metagenome (IMG submission 15306)
TCCAGAGTGTACGCTTCAAACTATGTCTCCAGAAAAACAAAGCTTTAATGAGGTTTTCATGAAGTGTGGTTTTACAAGCGTTAACGACTAGGTTCGACTGCTTGATAACAACAAAAGTAGTATCAGCCATCTTATTGTATGTTTTTTTAATGAACACTTTAATGCAAATCATAACTTCATTTTTGTGTTGTTTGATTATTTATTGATTGCAATGTGTTATTTTTTGAAATCTGCAATATGTTATTTTTTGAAAGGGGGGTGATTGAAAACCATCAGGTTGTTCTCAGGGGCAGGGCCGGATTAAGAGGGGAGCAATGGGGGCAATTACCCCTGCCCCCCACTGCAAAGGGACCCCAGTTGTGAAATTCATTTGCTTGAAATAAAATGCTCGTTTGAATTTTTTTGTGATTCTGAACCGACACAAGGATACGACTCTATATTATATTCCTGTGTTGCGTTAAGTATCAGGGCCCCCCAACAGCAATTGATTTCTCTACAAGTTTGACTGTCTTCCAGTTTTAGTAATCGCTACTGAATAACCTGTAAGTATTTTTGGTTTTGTTCAATGCAAATATGTTTGATTTCGCTGGTAATTTTTTTCAAGTAATCGTTCTTTTGGCATGGGTATGACTCTCTACTCGGGCATCACGCCTATTGCACAAATGTCACGAAAAAGTTACTATTTGCGTGCTAAAGCTAGTGGTTGCTGACTGCTGTTTAGTATCAATCAATGTTGCCACTGGGGTCAGTCTTGTTAACATCAGATTACCGCCTTTTTCAACATCAGATAACATCAAATTTGTACACTAATGTTTCATATAAGCTAAATTCTTCTGTTGAGAAGCCTAACAGAGTGCGATTACCCTCGTTGAATCTGAAACAGAGCGAAATATCGCCAATAATAGAAATGTCGTTTATAATTTACGTAAAATGTTAGTCTCAACGCAGCGAAAAGTGCTTCTTTAGTTTGAAACGATAACCACAAACACACACAATGGTGAGAAATTGATGAATCAAACTTATTTTTTTTCTATAATGAAAGGAAATGTGGAATATAAAGACAACAACGCAGTCAACATCAGATTTTTCGACAAAACAGACATCAGAAATTTATCTGAGAACATCACATCTGATGTCATGTTAATACATTAGCTGTGGCAACGCTGGTATCAATGATCCCAAACTTCTGGAGCAGTCTCTAGGTAGCCGCAGCCGAAAATCACCTTTGTTTCGTCATAAAGGGTATCGTGTGGTAGAAACGTACTTTTCCACTTTTCTTCCCATGGCTATTACGGTGCTGCATCATAAATATATGAAGCTATTCAAGCCATTTACACCACATGTTATTGCGTGGTCCGTCAGAAAAGGTTTTAACCAGTCAATTCGCAGATTCAATGAGCAGAAAACGGGATTGCAGTGCTTAGCTTGAGCGATGCCGGAATCTGTAATGCCATCAGGAGCTATTAAAAGCGCAAGGGTCTGGCAGTGTTAGCTAAAACGCAGCGACTGAATCGCAACGTTTTTTTCTGGCAAATCTCTCAAGCAGCGACGTTAAAGCAGTGGCGTTAACCAGAGTTCCTTGAAATGAAGTTGAAAATCAAGACATTAGCTTGGAAACAACGTTCACACTCAGCCTGGCTGACCATATTGGCATGTTCTTTTTCCAGTGTTTTTGTTTGTAATCTCTGGTTTCTACTTGTTGTTCGGGTGTATGTTGTTTCTTGCCGAGCCACTCTCTGGCATGTGAAATATTTTTTCTTAGTAAAAATGCACTCTAGTATTTGCTTCTCGCAGTTCACTGTATGTGCATTTGCGTAAGCATATTTTTGACTACCGGAAAAAACAAACGAGAACCTTGCGAATCATCGAAAACACAACTTTTGCAAATGATAACGTCATGAATTACGTCATAGCGGCCCTCCAGTAAAAATTTCTCCGGGCCCCCTCCCCTTTAATCCGGCTCTGCTCAGAGGTAACGATATCAAAATGTTTGCGAACCACTGTCGTAGAGGTTCCAAAGTTTTGGCATCAGGCCAACATCCTACAGAAGCCTGCGTTTGAGAGCAGTTTGCAATTATCAAATTGCAAGAAGAAATAAACAGAGAAACCTCCAAACTGGTATCTAAAAAAGCACTTCAAGCAAGGTTTCAACATGCGAAGTGCACGTTTTACATGAGGATAATATGCCGCGAAATGTCAGCATCAGACCCGAAAGTCTTTATATCGCTGGCTTTTACCGGCGCCTTTAAGCTTTTAAATGTCGATTTCATCAACAATTGTCCAACAGCGACTGAAAATCCTGATATTTCGTCAGCGTTAAAACGGGTCCACGTTCGATCTATCACGGACTTAAAGTAGAATAAAGTCGACGCGTTTTCATCTTTCGATTGTTTACGTGAAAGGCCGGGAAGTCGCAGACCACGCCTGCATATAACCTTTGCCTTCCTCGTTATAATTCACGGTTAAGCAATAGATGTTTCAAATTCTAATGACAGGTGCGCGCCAGTGGGCTTGACATATAGCTCTCATCGCGTTCAACATATCTGTTTGAGAAAAGAGCGATTTTTCATGAAAATTCAACTACCAAACATTTCGACACCAACTTCTGCTGTTCAATTCAGCAGCTTTTTTTCTAACCAGTCAAATTTCAGAACGCCTATCGACTTTCGCTGGCGCTGTTGAATTCCCAGCGCTCCAGATCAGGATGGAAACTGCACGTTTTGATCACCCTTTGAAAAGCATGACTTATGTAAGCCTTGATAAGTGTTTAAAATGGTTTAATTGTGTGTTTGAAATACTTTTTTTCCCTTCAGTACAATTATCTGTTTCTGCATAGATCTGCTAATCCTGTTTTCAGTTTTTGACGTCTTGTTTTGTGATACGAAAGCGGATTTATAGGCATAAAACCCAAAAAGGTTGCTTTTTCTTGTTTTCTTTCACTTTTCCGTTACAGATTGAAGGCAAATTTGCACTTCAGCAGCTTGGTTTGTGCAATTTCGATGGTAAATGCTTTCCTGAAAATGGTTTCTGTGGTGTTTCGGAACTTTCCAACTAAGATTAACAAGCTCTAGAATTTCACAAATTTCTGCAAATATTTAATTCCTTCCATTTCTGTCAAAAATGCCGTTACGTTTCCTAAGAGTAGTTTTTAAGTTTACAACCAGAGTTGTCAATACCTGCTTAAAAGCTTTTGAATAACTTGGATTCGCTTCAAACCTATCAGGTTTTAGCAAAATTCCTCAGACTTTCTCAGATTTCAGCAAATTTTCTTGTACAGAACATGTTCTAATGTGTAAATTGTTTCCCTTGCTGCATCTAAGAGCAGTCAGTAGCTGACAGTCTGAAACAAGGAAGGATTAACGTCAGGTCTTCTCAGCTTACATGTTTTCGCTGCGTGCTATTGTCAAAAATCACAAGTTATCTTTTCCACGACACAATATAAAAAATTTTAAGGTGAAATGTTTCAAACGCTTGACTTGCTGAACAGGTTTTTTTCAATTCACGACGCATTTTCTATAAATAATTTTTCGTATTATTGTTAAACGCGATGTCGAGGACGACACCAAAAAGCATTAACGAAGCCTCAAACCATATTTACGCTAAAGATAGGCGAAGATCCTGAGTGCTGGAGTCAACTCTGGCCGACGTTTTCCATTTTCTTCCGATTCAAGTGGAATACAGAGGGCATATTTTTTGACATTCAGAGACGGTTTCGGATCCAGACACATTTTCGAAGCAGGAATACGTTTTTCGAAAATTTCGATGTATTTGTAAAATTGGCAAATATATCAGAGAAAATAGACTTCTTCCGAATTATTAGACACTAGACATTTCGCGCAACATGTTATTATGGGTTAGAATGGATTATTCATTAAAAAAACATTAAACTAAAAAACTTTTTTTCCAGAGTCAAAGTTTAAAATTTCAGAGTTTAAACAAGAGTTGCAGTAAATTCTTTGCAAAACGTCGTAACTGGAGTTTGCAAAGGAGTCAAGCCAGGTGCGGAGTCTGGTCCTGGTAAATGAGTCTCCGTCCATCCCCGGTCTACGCAGCGTGTTTGCGGTGTTGTTGTACTGATGTCATAACAACGATTTAGTGACGCAACAGAGCTTAATTCGACGACCTCGAAATGTCATATCTGCATCGGGCGCCGTGAACGTGACCAACTCAATCAAACAAGTGGCTTCAGAATACCGAGGAAAATGCACAACGCACAGTACATACTTTTTAAACCAAGATATCTTCACAAGCAACAAAGACAGTTCCGGACAGACATGGAAGAAAGTCAGCTATCATGTTGACTTGCTTCAAGGCAAAAGATGCCTTTCCTGCGATTTTTTCTCTTAGATTTGTTTGTGATCAAGACAAGAGCACACTTGAGGACAGCTTCAGATATTTTTTGTCACAAAAACGTTTGGGATGTTTGTAGTGAAGCAATACAGTTTGTATGTAATCCAGTTTGTTTTGAAGAAGGAAATTGATCGTACAAACAAAAGTTAAAAATGACCACTTGAAAGGTTCTGCTGCTGGTACGTTGAATATCGATGACATGCTGTAATTTTCTCCAAAGTTGTTTCCTTATGTTTGCCTATAAATGTTACCAGAGAAAGATGACATTTTTTCTGGTGTACTTCATAATTTTAGCAAGTCAAGTCTTACGCAAAATGCTACATTTTTTGGTTTCATGTTATTTCACAAACATGCCGCAATAAAACTCAGAAGTTTAACTTGTAACAGCGAATATTATCAAAAACATCACTATCCTTCTTACACAAAGTATCTGATTTAATCACAAATACACAGCTTTCAGTGCTCACCAACCAACGACACCTTCCCTTCTGACTGCAGCTGATATCTGCCAAGGCTGATCCACTCAATCCATTGAGCGAGATCTTTTTTCTAAGATATCAAGCCTTGTTCGACGTTTGAAACGCTCAAAAGGCTCTTCGGTGCCAGCAGGCAGTTGCACAAAGAATCACGATTTTCTGAAAACATTCCTTGGATAACAGCCGACCATTCACTATATGCCGACCATTCAGCTTATATTTGCAAATGGACCTGTGTGAACTTGGGATGGAGATATTCTTACTCCGTTAAACAAGGTAGTGTCATGACCTTTGGAAATCTTCAGCTAGTCGCTTGAGCTGTGGCAAAATAATTACAAAAGTATCTATTTTTTATAATTCAATACCTAGTAGTTTAATGAGGAAGATCGTGACTTTGGTCTGTGTCTATGTTAATTTCAAACAAAAAGCAACGCGTCCCTTTTTTATAGTAAAAATATTCGTGTTGCTATATTTCATGAAAAAATATGAAAATAATCTTCCACAGATGGTTTGAAAAGTTTTCTTGCATAAATTTTCTTGTATAGAATATTTCTTGCATAGAACACAAAGCAACGAACTCCTTTTTTACATTAAAAATCTTTTGTCCCTTGTAAACAAATATTATTTCATAGATTGTTCACTAGCTAGTGAGGATCTTGTTAAATTTTTGTCGTCTACTTTAATCTTGTAGTTTTGAATTGCACTTTGAAATTATTTGCTTTTCGCCTAGAGAAAACATAGCCACAAAAGAAAATCTCAAGTCCTTGGTTTGCAGCATCAGCAATCATCATCTAAATCTGCAAAGTTCATACAGCTTCTGAAGTCATTACGCGGAAAAACATGCGATTGGCATCCATGTTCAGCAACTTTTGATGCGCGTGGCGATGTTTGCAAAAAACAATCCCAAAAATGTTCGTGCATTTTTTTGCAGAATAGACATTTGCAGAAAAGAAAGCCGCGACATTGCAAAAATAGCGAGATTAACTTCCAGAAAACGCTGTTGACCCTTGGCACTGCGTGCGTCAGAAAGCCAGAAAAAATCGAGCTACGACCTGCGCGCTATCCGGCGTGCGTCAAAGCATCCAAAATAGCCATGTGATGGCTGCGCACTACAGGTGTCGACATTGCAGGAGGCGATTTCTATGAACGCGGAGTATAATTGTCGGCTTAACGCTCGAGGTTTGACGCAGTTATTATTTTAAAACAGCGACCAACATAGATAACACAGAAACCAAATTAACATTTCCAATTGCGATGAATTAAGAAGTTTTTTTTTATAATTTTTCAATTACATCCTAGACTCTACCACTCTTATATGCCACATTTCTCAAGAATGATTGAAAGATGTTTCATAAACATGAAAAGCATTTACAACCAGCGTTCAAATCGAATATAATTAAAGGTTTAATTTCAACCTTTTTTGCTAACTTTTCTCTGAACTGTTTTCACATTTACATAACCTTTGCCGACGAACTCGAGAAGTCATGATGTTTTTTTAGATAACGCTATCAAATAGCATATAAGATGTGATCCAAGTTTTGTAAATATTAAAAAATAGATAGAAACCGATTGATAAGATTGATTAAGTCAGTGGTTCCCAACCGGGAGTCCATGGACCCCCAGGGGTCCACAGAAGGATTTTGGGGGTCCATGGCTTTTACATGTATAAGATGAAAGGAAAATAGCGAAAAGCCAAAGTACATGCCGTGATGGTCTTGCTTGCAAAAGACAAATATGAGAGCGACTCTAGAAGTAGAATCCAGGCCATAAGGCGACACAAGATCTCGCCTATACGAACGAACATGTTTATGCACTTAAACAAAGGTATGCAAGTTGTCATTAAATCAAATTCAGTGGGAAATTTGATACTGTTTGTTCTTGAGCAGCTTATCTATACAAGGATAAGTTTCTGACAGAGCGCATCTTACATTATCCTGCAGCTCAAACCTGTGGGTTCTCTTTCTTGTCACATTTTGGGGGGCGTAGTCGTTTTCCAATTTGATATTATTGCTATCACCCCGGACTATACCTTTCACCCACTTCATAACTCCATCAGAGAGAGAAAACGACTTAAATATGAGGCCGTGCTTACCTGCAATTACAAAATACCTGCCCCAATTAAATAAAAGCTAAGAAACGACACGTATCTGGCATCAATCAAGACTAAAAATCAACTTTGTTATTACAATGGAAAACAGCAAATCAGTAGTCACGTGTGTTTCAGAAATAATGACAAAAAGCAAAACCTTCCCACTGAAGCAAAAGCTGGCATTCGAAAACTATGGTGTTTGTGTTGCAAGACATGTATCAACAATATGTTGGCCAAACAGTAAACATATTTTCCGGCTGTCAATCCAACGAAAGTAATCCTGCTTACTCATTTTACCAACGCTCAGTTTCAAGACATAGCGGCGAGCGTCATTGTGGGTTTGTTGCGTTGCTCAATGAGTGCCATCAGACCGTCTTTCAGTTTCAGTGAAAACAGCTATTCAGGAAAGACGTATTTTCCACTGTTGTAATGGCTGCAGTTTATGTTTGGATTTATTGATCTCATTTTATTCTTGAATTTGTTTCTACTCTCTTCTCTTGTTTCAGCCTTTCAATTTTCACCCTAGTTTTCCTTGCAGTTTTCATGGCTGAATGTCTGTGGTGTTACACTTACATAAAATCGATTTCTTATTAAAAAAATCGCAAAAAAAATCGAAATAGAGACAAGTGCAAATTTGAATCATGAAGGTGCCAAATATTTTGACACTAAGCGAGAACCAGCATTTCGTTTGATACAACACCTCTCGATGCACAAAATGAAAAGATATGCTACAAATTTGGAGGCATGGTCGCCTGGCTACGCCTATTAGCAGAAACCAGTCGGGTGATTTCTGGAAATCTTGGAGCAATTTAGCAAACCTAGAGCTTTCAACTGTTACATGAAAAGCTTCATGAAACTTTCATGGTTTTTGACCTGCAAATTAAATGATGGATAAACTTTTCTAGTAGAGACCACTTATACGTAGCAACCCCTGCTCAAGTTCATGAGTAAACACTAACACCATAGGCCAATTGGGACCATAGGCCAAACTGGCAAGAATTTCTTCTCATCATCACCGAGGCTTACTGAAACATTTTAGGAAGCACAGGCGAGTTTTTCAACAACTCAGCAATTATTCACAAGCTAATCTTACCTGAAAAACAAACTTGTTGGATTTCGAAAAAAATTCTTTTTGTAAAAAACAAAAATAAATATCCCCAAAAAGTGTGAAGTGCTCATAGTAAAGACCCCAAAAAGGCAGGACAAAGAAATATTGGCTGTCGGTTGAAAATGAAAATCTTGCTCTGCTCGAGCTTGCTGTTTTACATGCAACAAAAGTAAAGTAAGTAGATACATGAAAATATGTTATTTTCAAGGATACTTTTGCACTTTTTAGCCAGAAAAAGTCCTCAAAGCGAAAATGTCCATATGATTCAGCTCACAAATAAGTTAAAATGTTGCGGGATACTAGTACTATTTTGTGTTCATTTGCCACATGTGATGCACCCGTGCCTAAGTTACTCATACATCCTTTTGTTATTCGATAGATATCCATGGGCCAAGATCGCCACATGTTCCTATTGTGGCATTACAGTTACCCAAAACAAAATTGCGGAAATCCTTTTCTTGCACGTCAAGAAAGCAGGGCAGGATTCGAGCAGTTACCCCCCATAACTCGAAACAATATAAAACTTATGCAGATTATGATATGTCTGCTCGACAGGGCATATAAAATTGCAACTACTGAAAGAATTAGCTGCAAACATTAAGTCCAAGTAGTTATGAAGACTTCTTAAAAAACATTTTAGTTAAACACTGCTTTCGGCATATTAAGCCGCATGTCCCTGAGCAGGGTTTTACCTGATTTTATTAAGTGGGTCCACAGCTTTCAGCCAAATCGTAAAAAGGGTCCATGACACTAAAAAGGTTGAGAACCACTGGATGAAGTGACGATTTTGCTTCGTATCCACAAAAATCACTATCTCATTTTATATTTGAATGACTTCAATTTGTGTCATGGACCCTTTAATTTTTGAATGACTTCAATTGCAATTTGAAAACTAAAAAGGACTGCCTTTATTTTTATTTTTTGTTTGCTCAGTCTTTATTTGGTCTGAGTAGGGAACCAGGTAAACCACATTACAACATTTTAGTTACGCAGGAAGACTACTAGCACTTTGCTTGAGGTAAGAAACCTTTTATGAGAAACAGTGCTAAGCATTGATATCAGTTTTTGATACTAAAAGTTTCATTCATTTATTGAGTCTGGCAAATGTAGGTTTCCTTCCATGTTTAAATAGGAATGAACACGGACCACTTAAAATATTCAACAGAATTTTGGACTCTTTCAAAAAGGTTCATGTTATACATGTGTATAATAATGGTGCCATTTATTTTCCAAACAAATGGTATTGAATGCACTTTGTCATGGAATTCCGTCACAAAATCTGGTTTATTTGAAAGCGCAATTCGAAATCGCACTTATGCGAAAGCCACACTGTTCATAAAGTCACAAGGTCAAAATTATACCTATCAAGGGACATATGATTGCCACGTAGATGATGGCGAAATTGCAAAAGATTTAAGCTCCACTTTGCAGGTTTCGGCAAACTGATGCATGTATATGAAAAGCACAGTTACTGCTGAAGTGACATTTCCAAAACAAAACATGGGTCAGGAATATATATCCTACAGTACAAAGAAGTGTAATGCATTGTTTAGAGCAACGGTGCACAACCTGTGGCCTTCGATAATGAACTTTGCGGCCGTCCACATGTAATTCAAAATATAAGATATGACGGCCGTGCTGGCGTAAATTGCAGCAAAACAAACGCAAGGCAAGAAAATCAGTCGACACGATGCGTAACAATCTGCATGGTGATGTCACAAAGAGTAACAGAATGAATACGCAATTTGACATATACCGAATAAAACCTATTCTTTCTTAACGTATCTCATAAATATAACTCGCACTCATTGGCGGCCGTAGTTCATATGAATAAAAGTAATGCGGCAATAGCAAAAGGTTGTACACCCCTGGTTTAGTGTATTTTTAATCTCTGTTTCTATTTCGATAGAAACCAAAAGAGTCGCATTTATGTCAAAGAGGCGCCACTCAACGGGGCGGCACACAAAATTGGGGGTGTTGCCCAAAATTACTCCCATGGATCCTCCACTGATCTTAAGTGCGTTTACTGAAATAACATTTTACTCTAATTTGTACCAGCCTTGGACTGATAAACTTGCCAACAGTTCACAAATTGACTCCCACACACTTGTCATTTTGTTTTCTGTCGTCTTGCGCAACAATCAGGAAATGGTTACTTCCGACACCTGAAAAAGATGTCTTGACATGAAAATACATACCATCAATCTTGTTGTTGTTGAAGATATTTTTACAGTTAGAGTTTGTTTGAGTTGATTCGGGCAAGCTTAAAATAATTTCATTCAATAAAAGCCAAAAATCCAGACAACCTACAAATCCATCACCATGCCTCGTCAAGCACCCATTCACAAATAGGTAGTTTTCCTCTCAGGGTTTGAAGTTGATGACCACATTGCAGTTGAATGTAGAGGCCAACAATTCTGAACGAAGCAGAATTTGATGATTGATCAGCACAGTTGCTCGATAAATGCTAGGTAACAACCTGTATTTATCATGGATTGGTTCAGATCCGCAAGGAACTACGTGACACAAAGAAAGTGCGAACGGCGCTTAGTTAAATAAAACTCTGTGTTGTCGTGCCCATTTTATATGCAGGCAAACCGAATAACCTCCGGCAGTACTGTGTTGCGTAACGCAAAACGTAAGCATCCACCTTCATTTGGCCGCAGGACTCCAGTTAAAGAATGATGATAACCGAGACCTATTTGCGCAGCCCTGAGGCAGCAGTTTCTGTTCGCTGCTGAAGAAAACCACCGAAGTTTGGTGCGATTGAGTCAAATGGGCGCAAAGTCTGCTGCGAATGATTGAGGAAAACATCCGACGCGCTGTTTTCTGGAAACAGCAGCAACACGAAACTAGCAAAAAGCAAAACTTTAAAGAAACACCAGTATCTTGAGTCATATGAAAGCAGATACGCGTGTTTGAAAAACAAAGCTATGCTGACCCAGAAATGCAACACGTCGTGTCAAAGAAAAATGAAAAAAAAAAACGCTAACAGTATCGATATGAATTGCTTAGTATTGCGGATGC
>JGI24021J15306_10011389_pt1 | contig 11050 bp, 7 predicted proteins | sample Ectturendosymbi1_FD_15306 | JGI IMG/M metagenome (IMG submission 15306)
CTAAACTTTCATAAATTTAATAATTTTAATTGAATTGTATTCCATATTAATATTATAATAATGTAATGGGAATCCCATGGGATGGGACAGGCATAAACTTCTATGGGATGGGACAGATAAATATGTCCCATGGACAACCCTGAGAATCAGGCAGTTGCTCGTGCGCTTGTAGGTGTGAACCTGCATGCCGTACACGTCATAATACACATTCGAGGCAAGCAATATTGACTGTAACAGACCTTCGGACAAATAGGCAAGCTCTGTTTCTATAGTTTCGTTGTCCAGACCAAGGTCACATTCACTTGTTTCCAACTGCTCCGTGTTCTCCAGCTCGTCTACGAGAATTCCCAGCTTTAACTCAAGGCCGCCGATGCGCTTGTTTGTTTCGGCGCGAGCGGCGAAGTCCTTGAAATATTCTTCCGTGGCTTGTTTTTGGGTAAGAACCTTCAGCTGAAAATGTTAAAGCGAACGATAAATTCAACAATGCAACAAATAACACGGTGATCAGTAACCTTGCTGCCACTATTTTCAATCATGAACAAGAAACAAATACGCCAGGGACAGTATAGCTGAAACAAATCACGCGCTGAAACGAAAATGTATGTGGCGTTTCAGTGCCAAGTTGTCAAGCCCTTGGCACATCTTTTATTGATGGTTTTCACAAACATTCAATGGCTGTAGAAAAAGGAACAAAATGACCTAACGCATAAAATCCATGCAAGCAGTTGCACATGACCACATACACAACGACGCCAGAGCAGGGCGTTTCTTGATGAAGAGGCTGCCTATGCTTCACACGCCAGCACTTCGCCCTTCATGCACGTGTTCCAGTGGCAAGGTAAGCCAGGAGGAACGGGCTTCGCGAAGTCCTGTACTTCGTCCGCACGGAATTAGTTTCCAGCAACATTCTCTACGTTATGCGCTGGGAAAGAAGGCCACAGCACCAATTTATAAGTTCTTGGTATGTACCAACACCGAAGCTGACGCATTAAGCGCTACGCTACGGACCGATGCACATAAGACTGCTGATGTCAGCTAAATACTACAGTGGAAAGCAACCATCTTGTTCTTTTTGTATGGACACCAAACACGTTACTATAGAGGGGATATTTCAAGTTGCTCTGTGTATAACGATTAGGATAACACAAACAGTGGGTATTGAAAGACAAGGTCGCCGGAAGGCCTTTTTCCAAGGTGGGGCAATAGTTGATTTTTCCAGGTGTAGCCAAAAGATATTTTCCAGGCGAAGGCCAACAAAACACTTGACATGGTTATTTTGCTTTTGTTATGTCATCAAATAAGGGAATTATACATCAATCAACGAAAGTGACAGATGTTGGCCGAGTTAATTTGATTTTTTGAGGAGCATTTGATAAGAATTAGAGAAAACAGCAATTCTAACCCGCAGATACTGATAACAAAATTCATCAGAGCAAAGCATCAGCAGGAACGAGTTGAGTCTACGCGAGCTGTGCCACGAAGAAGTTAGAAGCACATTCTGACTAACTGCAAGAGAATAACGAGTGCGCAACACCTACGTTTCCGAGTTGAGAAACTTTTTCGTGAAGTATGGAAAATTAAACATTTAACAGTTTTTTCAGAAATGGAAAAAGTAAACAAAGCAATTAGTTTCAAGCAGTAAATGACAGCGAAGTGACTGTAATTGTTGGCGTTCACGACTAGAAACTTTAATCCGGCAGATTCACAACCGCGTCATCGAAATGTAAATTTTTTTTCAGTGTGGCACACATGGGGCATGTCCGTGAATATTTTTAGAGAAAGGCACCAACAAGAGTTCCAGACTGCTGCAATCACATTAAAAAAATCAGTGATATTTTTGTTTGAGATAATATTTTGGAAACTTAAATGATTCTGCGGCTATAGAAAAATGTCTTTACAACCCCACGACTTTCACAAGAAAATTGGTATGTAATTGGAATCGACTGATCTTGTCAGTTCCGGCACTAGACTGTCAGACCCTTAACTCTGTTGATGAACGTAAAAATACAATGAGTTCTGCACGAGACTGCAGATAAGCCAGTAAGCCACAAAAAATCTTCGAACCTGTTTTTTTTTCGCTGAGACATGTCGGTCATTTGTCCCGCGTTAGTATTAAAATTCGCCGAAACAGTATTCACTTGCCTACCTTGTCAGACATTATGATCGAATTGACTTAATTTTGTTCGGTCATTAAAAAAAATCCGGTCTATGACCAAAAAACAGCTTCGAACCCTTGCTTTTTCCTTAAAATTATCATGAACATAGAACAGGGTATTCTTTCCACAAAAATTTTTGTTGAACTAGAAATTGTGAACAAGGACAATCTTCACAGTGCACAATTACACTTACAAGAAGACGTTCATCCCCGCATTCTTCAGCACACTTCGAAGCTCTTTCCACACATTTCTTAACACTTTCGTAAGATTCACCTTTCTTCTCTTTGCACAGAGCGATTTGTAACCACGTTTTCGCATGCTTGAAAAAGGGAAATAAAGTTGCAGCGCACCACAAAATAATCCTAGCAGTGCGGTCGTAAAAATGACACTGCTCCGGCTCCAGTGCTCTTCTTTTCATGAACCTGGCTCCGGCTCCAGCTCCGGACCTCTTTTTTTGTAGCATGGCTGCGGCATTTGCTCGTTTTTGCACATTAATATTTTCAATTGTCTTGGTGTGTCTCAAGTTGAATGGAAAATCAAATGTATCAAGTACACAAAACTAAAATATACCAAACTTAGTTGGTAGTTTTTTACAATCAGCACTCTTAACATGACAAATCAGCGACATAAACAACAATCACACGTTCAGACAATTCAGAGAACAGTTACTAGCTAGTCTGCTGACTAGCAGAAACGTAACTCAAGATAACGGTAATATGAACAAATTCTGGAAAGGCAGTCGCTGGTTTTGCTGTTAATACCTGGTGACCTTTAGTTATTTCTTATGACCGGAATCAAGAAAACGGCTGTTTGGAGAAAACTACATTTGTGTCCGGGCATTTTGACACAGTCCAGTCCCAATCGACCAAGTGTTTTGCACTCGTTGCATGCTTTGCCTGTTGCAATACTGACGATTCCAGCTAACAGCTCTGCACGGGCAAACCACGCAAAGAGCCAAAATACATACAGTACTCCATTACCTCTCCCATGTGTTCTTTCTAACGTGTACACATTTGCAATAACACAATTGCCAAGGTGTGTTTAAAAGCCCTTTGTTCGAAAAAATAGCGCAGCTTATAGCAAGAAATTAACCCTTGTCATGTTTAAATAGCTGAAAACTTCTGATTTTTTATCTTTTGCACTTATAATAAGCAAGGATGAATCGCAAAGTAAAGCATAATTTAACCTGCAAAGCTTAGGAGAAATTGAGACTGGTTACCTTGCTGAAAACATAAAATCTGTTTCCACAGATGAAAACCTAAGTCAACATTTGTTTACATTGCATTTTTATACCCTCTTGAAAATGTACTGCCATGCAAAGCAGTGCTAGTTCGCTTCAACTTATCACTTTCATGTTATGCTGCTGCTAATAAACGTCATAGTTCCTTCCCTAGTGAACATTGCCAATTGTCTGGTATACCTAAGGGTTTATAATAATTTTTCCTACTTTACAATGGTGTGCAGTGCATTTCATACTTAGGTCTGCAATGGTGTCATATCTGAATCATACTCGCTGCTAACAGCATGATTGCACAGCTACAAAAGCTATAGATATTATATACTTATTAATTATAGCTTAGTTCGTTTTAGGTCGCTACGCTAATAGAGACCCGGTTTGGTCATTCTTATTAGAAAGTTAGATGTGGTAGTACCACAAGTAACACAACGCCTATCTAACATCGATGCCAGTCTTAGCGATGATTAAACCAAGCAGGCAATAAAGACTCGCAGATCTATTGTTGCAGTCTGGTGTCGTAACTCGTAACAATCGCAATTAGTTGTTCGATTAAGAGCACTGTTTAAGGTAAAGTAAATCTAGTTTCCAGTCTATTTGGCAAAACCGTTAGTATCTAGGAAGGGACCCGGAGCTTCTGTACCTCCAATAGCCATACTTTCAGCACCGGTCCTAAATTTTAAACTGAGCTCCGGCTCCAAGCAAAATCGTCAGTTCCCGTGCTCCGGCTCCGCAGCCCTGGTTGTAAGGTAAAACTGCACTGTTTCTGAAGTACCATGGACGAGTCGTTTGACACAACCGTAGACGTTGGCTGTTTTTACTGAAGTTTTGAAATTGTTATATTCAGCGCACTGTATAAAACGAAAAAAATGAAAAATCAGACTAAGTGAATTGCGTTGAAAAGTGAAGCCAACGGAAATGAGCATGTACTCTACATCAGGGGTCGGCAACCTTTAGCTAAGTGCGTGCCGACTGAAGGTTTTAAAACATTCAGTGTGCCAACAACATACGTTTTTGTTTATACAAGTCAAGGTCAATATATCTTCTGTGTGAATCATAACAAAATTGACATGTAAAAGTTGGAGGTTCTGCGTGCCACTGAAAATTGCTTGGCGTGTGGCACGCGTGCCGTAGGTTGCCCACCCCTGCTCTACACATTAAGGCACAGCAATCCTTCTTGGAAACATCCGCCATAAACATTTTGAAAAACCCAAACGAACAACCATACCACGTTAAAACCGCTCGTGCTGCCGAGTTTTAATTGCACTGCACCGACATCCATCACCAGTAAAAGTAAAACCATCACAACAAACTTGAACTGTATACCTCCCCTACATCAGAACCAGTTTGCATTTCCTTCTTGAAGTAACAAACTGCATCATCGTACTCGGCCACATCCATCAAAGTTGATGCGATGGAAAAGTATACATCGGCGCGATTCTTTACGGAGCAGCCAGGTAAGTCGTTCAGCAACATTTCCTGCAGCAGCACATTACCGTTTGTTTGACAATACAAACGCTACCGCGGCTCCACAAACAAGGCAATCCGATGCAATAGTAACTTTGCTAAGTGAGAGCGCTCAACCATTCTCCTTCGCACGCATTCGTGCTTGGTATAATCGGAAAAACACAGATGGGACAGTTGCTGCGCATGAACTTCTTAACATATGGTAATTACCAAGGCTGCTTTACACTAGGGCTGAGGAAAGCTGAGCAAAGCTTGAAAACTGGTTTGTTCTATTATGACGAAATTCCCACGCCCTCTTCACCCCGCGCCTGCGCCAGCCCGTGTCAGCCCAAAAATTTTAACCCTCTGGAAGGAAATGCTCAGCCGAGCTCAGCCCGAACCTCGGCTGAGCAGGGACGGTGTTGAGGTACTCCGTGGGTATAATTCAGGAAGGGATGTTTTTGTGCGTTTGCACAACATTTCAGGGAGGAAGAGCCGTAGTAATGGTTTATACGGGCATTGAAATGACAGGCATGGTGTATTGTCAATAGTAGAGTTACACCTGGGCTACTGTAGTTCCAAAAATACCAGCAGAGTACAATAGGCTAACTAGGGTTGCGGAGTCAGTCAGAGNTGGAATATCCGACTCCAACTCCGACCTTTCCAAAATTTCCGACTCCGGACCCTTAACATAAAGGGAATGTAATTTGGCTGGTAAAATCAATGGAAATCGTGGTGCACAGCAAGAAATCTGTTTCAACAAAAGTTTCAAAAGAAATTGTACCATTCAACAGGAATTCCCAATTTAACCGTGTGATGCACAAAATGATACAATTGGACATCCGGAGTCGGACTAAAAAATCCGACTCCGACTCCCAGTGTTGTTAGGAATCCGACTCCACCCAAAACCTCCGATTCCTTACAACTCCGGCTTCGCAACCCTGGCTGGTACTGTTGTGAGTGATGATATAACCAATTGCATGCAGCAACAGGTTACTTTCGCCTTTTTGCTTGTGAACACCGTTTAAGTGCCAGGGCCACAGCAGCAGCAGCAGTTGTTTTTGTTTGTTACACCGGCCAGTCGTTGTAGATACCAGCTTGTTTACACCAATCAACCAGATAGACGCGGGCAGCACGTCGAACTTCGTTCGCAGAGCACCCGACGCAACCATGCGTAAAAAGTATTGCAAGTGTAAACACTTCCCCACGCTCGGCTTGACTCAGCCTTGCTTGGTCCTAGTGTAAACCAGCCTTTACTGTTCGGAAATTACGTCGTAGGAAAAAGAACATGTTGAATGGACTTCCAGGTACAGCCGAAGCGTACCCACTTAAAACAGTTTCTTTAAGGCATGCACGTGTTCCGATGGCAAGCAAACGACGCTTACTGGAAGCAGTGGGTGAAGCCTTGGTTTAAATACAGGCAAGCCGTAATCATTTCTAAGTTTCTAGACCAGGGGTTCTTAACCTGGGGTCTGCGAGTCCCTTAGGGGTCCATGAATGTATTGTAGGAGGTCCGTAAACCAAAATCCAATAAAAAACAACTAGTTTTTATCCGCCCATTTGGGCCATTATTCAGCTTAATAATCGCACAACAACTGTAGTCTGACATGTTCATGCTGCAAGCCGACTGACCTTTTTCATTTGATTTTGGGCGGCAGGCCGAGGCCTAAAATTTGCTTCATGCCGGGGCGGTTGAGGCGCTCACGCTAAGAAGTGACCAAATCTAATTTCTCAATAATCGAAAAAACGTTGACAAAACGAAGGGGTGCGCAGCGGTTTTGAGTGAAGTGAAAGGAGTCAGCAGCGACAAGAAGTTTGAGAACTACTGTTCTAAAGGGAGCACAGAGCGACTGTAATGAAACGTTGTTGTGAAACAAAATGCGCTTCTGTGTGTATTAGGGCATCAGCGTTGAAAAGAGTTTTACAGGGTTGGCACAGTTACGGTCGTTTGAACTACGTTGCATCCATCTTTTCTGCAATCAAGTTTGTATTTCGCAATCAAAAACTTTCTTACATGTAACTTGTCAAGTGTTGAGCACAAAAATGTTGTAATTTTGTCAGAAAGGGTTACGAAGCGGAATTTGGGATTATAGCGGGTATACAGAAGATAACTCTTTAGGAAGCATTGCTCTACTTTATTTTGGGAAAGTGTTCCTAATCACTAGATAAATGTCCGCATATCGTAACTTTTTTAAATGTTTGAAGGTTTCTCGAAAATCGGTCATGAGTTACTTGAACCAAATCATCGTATAATTTTCGCTAATCACCGTAAAATTTTTGTGAAATATTTCGCAGTCCCAGAATGAAGACTCGCTGCAAAGTAAATTGCAGAAAATCCAGGAAGAAAAGTACATTTATGAAAACACGTCAAAGGTATGTGTTATAAAATGCTGTAGTTTGTGGGTGCTGTTTACTTTGCAATCTGCTATTTTGATTCAGAGCTAAAAATAAATTTTCAGGAAACCTTACGGCAGGCTTTGCAAGAAAAACTGGAAGCTGTTCGAAAAGTTGCCAGTTTAGAGGTAACCAGTTTAGAGGTGGATAGGACGTTTGAGGCAGAAATTGTGTAATGGCAAGAATGTTTCAAAATGTATAGTGATTTGGTTCTGTGCGATGAAACACCAATTGTTGTTGGCGGTTCCTTTGCATAATATCTGAACACAAAGCAACGCTGGTTCGCTAAAACTCGATAGCATTGCTCGAGGAAACACTATTGTTTCAACGAGGTTTCGTACAAATTATTATCGGTGGTCTTTAAAATATGTTGCATCGCTTGCCTTTAGCAACTATACATTTTTACTACATAGCGGTCGTTGAGCAACACGGAAGATGAGTGCACACATTTGCGGCTGATGCAAGAGCAGACGCAAAAGGAGTTGACCAGCCTTGCTGGAACGCATCAAGCCAAAATCAAAGAAATCCAGGAGACCACAGAAAAATTTCAGGTACGTGTAAAGGTGACGCAGTGTCTACACTTGCAGTTTTGCTTAAAAATGTGTTTTGCCAAATCCTTCTTGAGGAAAAATCTAGACACCCGCACCTCAGGGAAAGTGTCGCATATTTTTACTGCCACCGATATATGAGCAGTGGCTAAATGCAGGCAGACATTTCTGCAGAATTGTGGTAACTTAAAACCGTATCGGTAACATCTTTGTTTGAAATTTAAATTTTACTTTGCTGCGAATGTATGAGTTGGGTTCAGCTCGGATTGTTCATGCGACCACGCCTCTGCTGCTTTCACACAAACCATGCTTTCCTCGTTGCTGTCAGGAAACTGAAAAGAACAACAACGAAACGATCACTTCCCTTGAAAAAGAGAAAAGTGAATTGGAACAAAAATTAAGCGATGTCACGGCGGAAAAAGACACACTCCAAAACAGTTGCGATACTTTGTTGGAAGAAAACGGCAAGCTAAAGCAAGAGTGTACGTAGAGAGACTGGTGAAGTCTCCCCTGAGGCTTGTCTGGGCTTTCGTAATTATTTGGTTTTATCTGGCCTTTACAGTCATTTGGAAAAAGACAGCTATTTGTGAGTCAACTGGACTTCCTCGTTATTTCTCGTTGGCAGTGGGGTCACTTTAGTTTGAGTTGTTAGTATTTTGGTCATGACGCGTCTTTTGTGTATGTAGGTGAAGTCAATGGTGACTCATCCCACAACAGCATTCTAGAAAATCAAGGTACGTTTGTTTATGTGAGCAATGTTTAACGATGTCCAGACCATAGGTGACATCTGCATACAATTCAAAGCTAGCCCGTGGAAGTTGGTATGGCCTGGAGCGTCAAAAGATCCGCTTGGTGTGAATTGTTGAAAACATTGAGCAAAAATTCTGATAGTGCGGTGACAGGTTCTTCAAATTTTTGCCATAGCTCCGAAAACTCATTGAAATTATAGCACTTTCATTGCTGTGCACAAAACTATTTTGAAATAGTTCATCTATTTGTAATTGAAATGAAAATGCAATTCAATGCGCGATTGTTTTCGAAAAAGTATAATGAAACACAGGCTAAATTTTTGCCACTCCTCGAACAAAGCTTATGCCCCTACGGTTTCATACTTACTGCAACCAACGACGGGATGAACGTGTGTGCGCGGAATGATCGCTACTTTACTTTGGAGTGGCAGTGGTTTTCAGTAAATGTCAAGAAAGATGAGCTTTTAAGTTTACCGAGACTGAGCTTTTGAGCTTGCAACTCTGCGCTCAGTAGACTATGTCAAAATTATCTACCGAACCACGACAATTCGCGAGCAATAGATGTGTTCTCTCCAATGCCACTCCAGAGTTTCCAATGCCAGAGCGTTGTGGCGTTGTGTCCCTTACCGCAGTGGACATAAATTCCAGTTTCGTCCATAAAGTATGTGCAGGCGTGGAATGCGTGTCGTGTTAGGCACTGACGTTTCCGCTAAAGTTTGGCAACAAACCGTTTTTCTAAGATCTGTGGACTTCTCACGTTGACCTTGCGAGGTCCCGTTAGTTCAGCGGTTTACAAGCTTCATGTATGCCTTTTTTGGTCATGCACATAAAATCTGTTGGCGCAATGGTTGTTTCAGTCCCTTGCCTACCAAATTCACAGTTGCTTTTTGCGGCAGATGTTCAATTGGAAATTGTCAATCTCCTGGATAACATTCTTCAAGATCCTAACGGCTTGCCAAGTGAGTAACCTCATGCATTATTGATTTGGCGCTTAAAAGAAACTCTAATGCAATAATCTTTCCCATAATGTTGATTAATTTTTTGTTGGACATAACTGTTAAATATGTTCAAAGTTTTTATTAAAAAACGATAAAACATCAGCAATAGATTGCAAAAATAGTGCATTCTTTTTCCAACGGAAGAAAGCACTTTGTACAACGAAAGAAAATACATTTTACACGGGAGCTCATTGTCTCGCTGCAGTGGCTGAATGGATAGTTGCGATATTTGTGCAAATGCTTTGGGTGTGTGTTTCGCGATGGAGCATATCAGCATTATGGTGAAATACCATTGTTTGGATATGTAACTTGCTGCAACCACATCGTTTGCGTAACGTGTCTTCTGATGTAATTGTTAGACCTCTTTATTAAGTTTATTTTTCTTCTTTGCTTCGCAATTACAACAATTTTCTGTTCTTCGCCGGTCTTTTCTACTCGCGTGTTCATGCGCAGATACAAATATGCCTGCATACGCATTCAAAACGTGAATGCCATGAAAGATATGATTTTTTCCTGCGGGATTCTGTTGAGCATTTCTGCATTTCCATTGCTGGTAACCGAAACGAAGGAGAATGTGTGCCTGAACGTAAACAGCATGTTGATCCATCAGTGAGGCCTGGAAGCAAATGGCAACCTGCAGCAAGCTGACTACTTATTGCCATCAGCTGCCGTCAGTCCTACGTGTGTGTCTCTTCATTTCCTGTCAAGTCCACGTGAACTCTCGCGGTAATGACTCTGGTGCGGTAAACAGCATCAGTTCCAATTAAGTCGTGCAAATCGCTGAGCAGCATTGGGCATGAGATCAGTCACCGAGCGTTATCGCTTAGTGAAGAAAGTGGCTGTAGGTTCTGAACGCTGGCTGTGCGCGTGCCGTCCTTTTTCACTGCGCAGCAACGATGGTGCTAAGCTGACGACATCTTCTGTTGCGACTGTGCAGATGAATCGCTTCGGCTTGGAAATGGGCGTGTGTTACGTCATGGATCTCAGAGCGCTTTTATCTGTTATTGATTTTCGGAAGTAGCGACCAGAACTAGTGGCAATGCTGCTTTCAGTGTGGACAGCTGAGCAAGAGTTTGGGTTTTTCTGCTTCCGTTGCTTTCAAGCGAAACGCACGTCGAAAGGGACCTAGGAGAGAGGTGTAAAGTGATTTTGAAGCTTGTCCGGCCAAATCCTGACCTTCAGGTTTTGCTGGTGACGATAAAAGCAGTAGTTGATTGGTCAGTTGACTTCTGTTAGGTGGTTTTGTTTGACGTTTTCATTACTTATCTGGCAATTGCCTCCAGGAAGTAATGCTGTGGTTAAAGAGAAAATTACACCCAAGGATGGAACATGCAATCATAGACAGTGCAATGCAATTATAGTGGACACATCAGGTTGCTTAGTTGGGAGACCGACCTGTGCTCCTGCAACAACTAGGTTGACCCCTCAACTAGTAGGGACCTCTACAATAACCTACAACCTCAGTCCCTACAGTTGTGACGGTTCAATCGCAATTATGTGGAGCCTTAATTGCTAGCCTGTTCTA
>JGI24021J15306_10011392_pt1 | contig 11049 bp, 4 predicted proteins | sample Ectturendosymbi1_FD_15306 | JGI IMG/M metagenome (IMG submission 15306)
CTACTGATTAAGCAAAGTGAATAGCGCAGCTGTAAATAAGTGAACTGATTTTAACAGTCTTCAAGAAAATTGCTACTTGGTGCAGTGCAAAAGAAGAAATGTCTTCTGCTGTGGGAATTGATCTCGGGACGACGTATTCCTGCGTTGGAATATTTCGACACGGAAAAGTCGAAATCATCGCCAACGATCAAGGCAACCGAACGACGCCGAGCTACGTCGCTTTCACTGACACTGAACGACTGATTGGAGATGGTGCCAAAGATCAAGTGGCAAGAAATGCTCAAAACACCATCTTCGATGCTAAACGACTGATTGGCCGACGATACAACGATGACAGTGTACAAAGCGACAAGAAGCACTGGCCATTTCAAGTCATCGACAAAGCTGGAAAACCTTACATGGAAGTTGAGTTTCAAGGTGAGAGAAAAACATTTGCTCCTGAGGAAATCAGTGCCATGGTTTTAACAAAAATGAAGCAGATTGCCGAAGCTTACCTTGGAGAGGCTGTCAAAGAAGCAGTCATCACAGTTCCAGCTTACTTCAACGACTCACAGAGACAAGCTACTAAAGACGCCGGTGCTATCGCTGGATTGAAGGTGCTCAGGGTCGTCAACGAACCAACTGCTGCTGCCCTGGCATATGGTCTTGACAAGAAGCTGACCGGTGAAAAGAAAATCCTAGTTTTTGATCTCGGCGGTGGAACATTCGACGTTTCGATTCTCTCAATCGACGAGGGATCGATCTTCGAGGTGTTGTCTACAGCTGGTGACACTCATCTCGGTGGTGAGGACTTCGACAACCGAATGGTCAACCACTTCGTACAAGAGTTCAAGCGGAAANACAAGAAGGACATATCTGGAAATAACCGGTCATTGAGGCGACTTCGTACAGCCTGTGAGAAAGCCAAGCGAGTGCTGTCAACGTCAACCGAAGCCAACCTCGAACTGGACTCGTTGTACGAAGGAATCGACTTTTACAGTAAAATCACTCGAGCCAGGTTTGAAGAACTTTGTTCTGATTTATTTCGTGGAACTCTCGAACCCGTTGAGAAAGCTCTTCGTGATGCAAAACTCGACAAATCGAAAATTGACGAGATCGTTCTTGTCGGAGGATCGACGAGAATTCCCAAAGTTCAAAAACTGCTCAGCGAGTTTTTCAACGGCAAGAACTTGAACAAGTCCATAAACCCTGATGAAGCGGTCGCGTACGGAGCTGCAGTCCAAGCTGCTGTTTTGACTGGAAGTTCGGATGTTCAGGACGTTCTTCTCGTTGACGTTGCACCGTTGTCGCTTGGCATCGAAACATCTGGCAGCGTGATGACCAAGCTTGTTGAACGAAACACAAGGATTCCTCACAACACGTCACAAATCTTCACAACCTACGCGGACAATCAACCAGCTGTCACGATCAGCGTCTACGAAGGTGAGCGAGCGTTGACGAAAGACAACAACTTGTTGGGAACATTCAATCTGACTGGAATCGCCCCAGCACCAAGAGGAGTGCCGAAAATCAAGGTCTCGTTCGACATCGACGCCAATGGCATTCTGCAAGTGTCTGCTCGTGACGAAAGTACTGGGAAAGCGAACCAGATTACCATCAACAAAGGCAGGCTTTCCAACGCCGACATCGAGAAAATGTTGGCCGACGCCGAAAAGTACAAGGATGAAGACGCGAAACAAATGGAGAGACTGAAAGCGAAAAACGAATTGGAAAGCTACATGTACGCTTGCAAGAACGTCGTTGAAGATGAAAACAGTGGCAGCAAGTTGTCAAGTGAAGATAAAACGCGAGTGTTGGACGCTTGCAACGCGACACAAAAGTGGCTCGATGGCAACTCACTGGCTGATAAAGAGGAGTTCGAATACCAACTGAAGGAACTTCAGAAAAGTTGCTCACCAGTGATGACGAAGTTGCATTCGAGTGATGGAACAGGACAAGCTGCATCTGGCACTGGAGCTCCAAATGGTCCGGTAATCGACGAAATTGATTGAATGTTTTTTCCTTGTTATTTGCATCGTGTACCTCAAGATTTGTTTCAAGGATGACAAATTGCATCGCATTGTTTTGTGTTGTGGAAACGTTGCATCCATGTTTTGAATTTTTTTAGAAGTTTTGGAATAATTGTATGAATTTGTGTTGCAGTTAGAGCGGGTAACTTAAATTATATTCCAAAACAACTTTTTGTTCTTTCTGTACAGTATGCTGGTAATGTCATCTTCTGCATGAATAGTTCAATTTTAGTTTGTATTAAGAAATTGTCAAATACTTTGATGTGCAAACACATATTTTCACTTCTCTGCTGTTTGTATCAATTGTTTGGGCGTCATGGTAAATCCTATGGTCAGTGTTTTATTTTAATCACATGTACTTTGTTATACTGTTCAGTAAACATTCAATGTGTGGATGGTGATATTTTATTCTGTTGTAAGCCACACGTTTTTGCGCATGATTCAATACAAGTCTATTTATTTCAAATATGTTGTTAGCCGCATACGCCGCTTTTATTTGAAAGAAAGCAGTTTGTGTCCAAGTTCATGGCTGAAAAATGCAAACAGTTACAATGATGCAACAATGTGTATCCACAAAAGCCAAGAGATATGTCATAAATCGATAAAAATTGGGTTTCAAATGACCGTATTTCGGTTACAGCCTACACTTACTAAATGTCGCTCAGAACGTAGATTCTCAAAACTCAGTAACGTAAACAAGTTGCAGATCTGTCTGTGACAGGGCGTAAGGATTTTCTTTCATTGGTTGCTCCAATGCATCAAGAAAAACTAGTTGAGGTAGAATTGCTTCCTTTTCTTTGCTTAACTCGGTAGAGTTGTTGCTGCTTAACATCAGTCGAAGAAACTAATGTGAAAACCAGGGAGACGGAGACGTAAGAGCACGAGATGGGAAACCTGGAAAATGAAACCCACTACCACTGAACATTTTCAGACGAATCGTGGATTGTAATAGGACCTAAGGAACGTTTTTTTGAACATGATAAATCAGGAGAGATGTAGGGTCACGAGTAGGGCAACAAAAGTCAATAAAGTCAAAAATTTTCTACTTTCAGCGAAGCTTATGAAACGTCCACAAACCAAATTTCATGCTGATACCATGGGCGACTACAAAGTTATTAGGTCAAAAAATCCGAAGTTTTCGTTAGTTAAAATTTACTTGCAGCAGAGTTTTCTCTTTTTTTATTAAAGCTACAACAACACATACTGATATGTTTTTGCAGGTTTAGTTGCAATTCTGAAATGTAATGTTTTTTTCCAACTTCTTACGTAATAATGTTGTTTTGCCCACTGTTAGACAATTAAATATTAATTAAGCTAGGCGTGGTATGGCACGAAACGTGGTCTTACAGTACTTGGTTTGGTAATCAGCCAAACACAACTTGCCTGAAAAATAACGCCCTCAACAGTCGGCACTGAAGTCACTTAGGATTAAAAATAAAATGGCGTTCGCTCCCCTCGTTTTGAAATAAGGGTAGAAATCACAAAAAGACTCCGATCTTGCGGAATCTTTATTGTTTGAATCAGTGGTTCTCAACCGTTTTACACCACCGGACCGGCAAAATACGCAAAAAATTTTTACGGCCCGTCAACACACAATCGCAACGAATGGACCAGATTATCTCAGTCAGTTGGTTAGCCAAAGCTGTTATATACAATTTCATTTCGAGTATCCTCTTCTTCAGAAAAATAACATAGTCAAAGTCGTCAGCTAACGTCTTCAAATGTTGACTAATAATGTCTAATAAGTCTTTAGTATTGACATCAAATTTGTCAAAAATCGTTTAAAGCCGCAAATATGTCTGTATTTTCTTCTGGACAAAGCTATGTCAAACGGCCAGCGTCTTTTTGAATGCGCCTATCTTGTTCCTCAGTACAAAGATATTTGTGCAAAAACCCCTGCAGAGATGTAGTAAGTTTGTACAAGTGGCAAAACGTATCCACCAAATACGCAGCTTAATACTCATCACCATTTCATCCACAAAAATTCTGCTCATGGAGACTTCCCTACTCTTGAAAACTGTTTTGTTTCTTTTTTGAGCTCAACAAGACGCGACAGAAATCACCGTTTTGACAGCCATCCTGCTTCTGTATGGAGAGGATGTCCATGCTGCTAATCCACTTTCACACAGTGTTTTAAATAGTGTGGAGTTCAAAGATCACCTTGCAATTTCATTAACAGTTTTCACTACATTCTTTTATCACATTTTCAAATCAGTTTCTTTGCAGCTAAATACTCCAGATGGACTATGCAGTGAGTAAACAACATTTCTTTATGCGCTACTTTTTCAACTTTTGTAGCATTTTAGTTTTTTAATTTCACTCTTCGGATACTCGGGGCCGTCGCACCATTCACCCGCTCCTCTGCACGCCCCTGCTTCGAATGAATGTGACGAGTAAGCGTGGAAGGTTTCATTGGATCATTTGAGATAAATTGGGAGCATACTAAACATAAGTGCCGCGGCTGTTGTGCACTACATGGAGTTGCAGTAAAGTCAAGTCCCAAGCATTTTTCAACACATTGCCTGACAAATTATCCTTTTCGGTTTTTAGTTCATCCTGGTGTTGTCAACATATCTGCGCATACTCTTTTTTGCGGATTGATGTAAATTTTAATATTGGTACTTGCTTCATGTCCACTTTGAGAGTTGTTCTTTTCTGAAAGCTGAAATTATTATTTGTTGAAAAGTGCAAAATTCCGTGTTGCTTTCTTGGCTCCATCTTAAATCTTCTGCAATGCATATAATACAGCTACTTCCAGTTGCGTGCCACTGAGTTTCTGGTAAAAATTTTCAGACAACAGTCGCTCAGAATTTCTTAGCGGTCACCAAAGCTAAATCTTTAAAAAACTGTTTACTACCAATAACCGCCATTGTACTTTCTCAAGAACAAATTAATTATGAAACAGCGTAAGGATTTTATTTTGCGTCATATCCAGTCTAAACCGGCTATGTGGTACGGTTGGTTGAGCATGCGCCAACAAACCTAGGTAGGCTTCACAGGGAAGACTTGTTAAAATGGTGCTTGTGGCCTGTCCATGCAGTCTTCTGCTAAGCGTTGATGGGTGGATGAAAGTAAACGATTCACGTGGCGTGCTACCATTGGCTCACCACCAGTGCTGCAATCACTGCCAAAGCAGCCGCGTGGCCCACGATGAAAGAAAGTAGAGACGGGCGCCCCCAGACCACTCGTGACACTCCGGAAGGTGTACAAAAACCGAGTATAAATGAAACTAAATTATCCAGCCCATTTAATCGCAAGTCACATGTCACCGACCAGGATTTTACAGAATTCAGCAAGAAGGCTAGCCATTTTCAGTTACTTGACAAAAAAGCTGCGAAAGTATTCGACAGTAAATGTAGCTTGTTTTACGGACTGGCAAAATATTTACGCGGACCGGTGCCGGTCCGCGGACCAGCGGTTGAGAACCACTGGTTTAAATCACCACTTGTAGTACGTAGGCCTACTGACAACACAACAGAAAACACTAAGTCGTACTGTCAACAGAAAACACAACACAACAGAAAACAACTTTCATGTGTAACTGCTCATTAGAAACCAACCTAGTGACTTTTTGTAGCTGCTTCTCTGAAACTATGCGCACATACCTTGCCACACAACTACGTAAGAGTCACGCGCAAATTTTTCGAGGGTTCTAACGGCTCCAATACTTGCTTTTCAAATGAAGTAGAGAGGAAAATCCATTTCCGCTAAAATATGTTGTTGCAAACTGCACTAGACTATATACACGGCTTTTGCACTCACTTTCTGGTAACTTCGCATGTTTGAACACCAGAAACGTTCGAAGTCTGTTGCATCAAATAACAATCTCGCCTTAAACATCCAAACGTCACAATGCGCTCGAAACCGCATCACTGGCCGCCTTATGCGTGGCAACCGCAGCGTGACGCAAAAATATCAATGCACGGATTTAGCAAATTAAGTTGTCAATTCAAAAATAGATATTCACGCATTAAGAATTTAAATTGTTAATGTAGTAACTTTAGCTGCAATAATTAGGCTGGATATTTTTCTTTTCAGTAAGGGCACTTGCAACTTGCAAGCTGTCATAAATCTCGGCTATTATGTAAAAAAGTACATCCACGATCCGTTGTACCTGCTTGAAAATTTTCAGGGCAAACTATAGTTTTTAGGGCAAGCGCAAGTTGCTCCAAAATCCTGAACGGTGAAAAATTTTCAGTACAGTCTATTCAGTGTATATTCACTTGGGGGTGTGTCATAGACACCTTTGCTAAGAGGAACATAGGCACAGGAATTTCTTGAAGGACTGAAATGGCCAGCAGCTTGGAATTGCGCATGTTTATACAGCCGTCACATTGTATTGCTTTCTTGCATTGCACTAAAGTTTAGTACTTTATTAATTCCACTTTCCAGTTTGCTAAAAGACTGTACATGGTTTCTTTATTTGAATGGCAACGGTCTCACGACAGAACATCGTACTGTACATGGCACAATCACAGTATAAGAATACGATACAAGACATATAGGCACACTGGCACATGCATTTTGAGTGCGTCTTTCATTTCCCGAGGTGCAATCTTCAGTAGAAGCGGGCCGTACGGACGTGCAGATTGCTTGGCCTCTTTTGAATGCGCGTCTTTAACGATAACACAGGCAGGTGTAGGAGTCAGACCCTTTGATCCGGGACCGTCGCTTTTAAAGACTGCGTTGCGCCATCGAAGTCGCGTACATATTTGAATCAATAAAGGCAATTACTGTAAAGTTTCTTGTCTGGGAGAACACAACACGCAAGGAACTTCATCCCCTTGAGTTAACAAGCACGGTAACTACAGAATTTTCCTATAACGTCACCTCTACGGGATTGCATAAATAACGTTATTGCCGAATCGACGTTATATGCGAATTGAAACGCATGCAAAAGATGCCACCGGAACCGAACAAAATTCAACGTTATAAGCGAATTGACGTTACACACTAAGCCGTTATAAACGACTTCAACTGTATAGAACAGATTTACATAAGGTTTCAGGCCCCATTCGGATCAAACTAAAAAAGTTAGTTTCAGGGCAAATTGTTTATTTTTAGGGCAAATTGTTATTTTCATGACAAATTTTTCCACCACCCCCAGTAAAATGCCTTCCTGTACGCTTATGCCAAGAACATGCAAACTCTCACCCCCGAAAATCTGGTTTCGGACCGCCAGGGGTCCGGGCACTCCGACTCGAAACTGCTGTTAAAAGGACTGTTGTCGAAATGCGCACAGCCTGAAACAGCTCCAATGCATTTGTTGCATCGAAATGTTACTTTCACTTAGCTTAAATTCAGCGTTAAACACTGTCTCATATCGCTGTGACAGACTGCTTTTCAGTAAAATTGATCAATAACCAGCCGTGACTCTTGTTTGAAACAGAAGCGTGTGTAAACGAAATCAAAACAAGATTTGAACAACTTGTTCTAGTGTACTTTATTTCGCATGATTTCAGCAAATAGCAACAAAGTAAAACGTCAAAACAAACGCTTCCACAAAACGTTGACTACTTTCACTGTGATGGCGATTGATTTCCATCCATTGTCAACGACGGCGATGATACGTCGGAAGTATCGAAGATCACAGATATTTCCGACTTATCTTCCACACTGCAATCCATAGCCGGTGCTGGTTCGCATACACTCGGGGAGTCAACTTTTGACAAAGTGTCTGCTAGATCAGACAAATCCGTCGACGACTGTTCAGCCGATTCGTTAGCAGACGAATCTGTTAGCGATGAATCTGCAAATGTGTTTTGCGTGTTGGTACACTGAGATGCAATGTTTGCGTCTGTCATGTCCGTCTCTGAAGGTGATGTACACAAGTCACCCTCTTCTGATGTAAAGGGTGACACTGTTAAGTCAGGTACAATATTCGCGGACGGGGATATATTGGAGTTGTCCACTTCCACTGTCGGGTCACCTTCAGGTGCTTCAGGCACATTCGAAATTGAATGTAACACAGATGCGTCCAGCATCTCTGTCGTTGAGGTATCTGTTGATATATGAAGACCTTCCACATCAGCTGGTTTTGTTGGTGTGCTGTGCATTTCCATCGACGACCGATTTCCATCAGTCTCACATGCATCTGGCACCAGTGACGAGGATGTATCAGAGGTGACCTCCATTTCACATGAATCAACTTCCTCGTAACCCACACTGGTAGTTGGTGCAGGATCATCATGTTTCATTGCATTTTCAACGGTGACGTTGAGATTGACTGAAGACGCTTTCGCATCCAAAACATCAATCAGTTGTTGAACCTTCCTAACGGCACCTCTACGTTCTGCACGGAGTTCGTCTTCACGAGGTGATCCAGAAACTTCGATTTCATCCAAACGAAGCAGCTTTTTTGTCAAAGAATCTTCCAACTTCAGATAAACTTTGTCGCGTCTGTTGCCGAAAAAAACGTTTACAGATTGTTCGATTTGATCTATGTCTTGCATAATGCTCGATATCTTTTGGATTGCTTCATTTTCTTTGCAATCTTCAGATGTGGGAGGAGATGACGTTGTCATTCTGTGGACATCATCGTGAACTATTTCTGTCTGCAACTGATCTTCGGAAGAGGCATTGCTGACGGGAGATGCTGGATCAGATCTTTTGGCGAAATCTTGTGATTTGGTCGAAGTCCGTGAGGAAGTTTGCTTGGGCATAGTCGCAGTGCGTTTGGGTTTGGATGATTCACGAATCACTTTTATTGGGATGACTCTCTCATTCTCGTTAGTTTTCTGTTGAAAAACCAATGGTAAGAATTTACAACAACAGTCAACTGAAGTTTAGTGATCAGTCTGTAGTTGCATCACATTTAAACGCCTGCATCAGTGACAAAATGGACAAATAATGAATGCAACGATGCACAACAAACTTTGATATCAGAGGGGAGGGTTCAAACTTTTTACGTCGTAGCAAATGAAGCAAAAATCTTCACCTCGACAAGCTTTACTTTCTTGCGCAAATTACCAGTTACTTTCCTCATTATGTCTTCAACTTCGAAAAATCTGCTATTTTTAAGATGTTTTCAGTATTTGGCCGAAACATTTGCCTAATAGAAGTGNATGCATTCACCTCAAGGTTTATATCACAAAACGTCTTAAAAGTCGTGTTAAATATCACAAAATGGCAGTCATCAGTATGAACGCGAAACCTTAATCTTCCGTGCCTGATTCTTTTTTGATCGATACCTCTAAAATTGAAGTAACACAATACCTTGGACCAGCGTTACATTAACGAAATCATAACGTAGTATCTACGCACTTGTACAAATCTGGGGCTGCCCGTTGCTCCTTCAGGACAACAATCAAGTGTCTGTGTGTCGATCTGCTGACGTGGATGACAAAATTGACCGTTGCTATGGGGATGGGTGGTTTGGCGTGTTGATTCTTGACAAGTATCGCCGAGTTCGCCTTGTTGCTGAAAAGAGCGCCCAGATCGTTGAAGATGTTGAACAGGAATGATGCATGGTTGTCTTGACCGATATTCCTGAAGAAATACATACAACCGTCGTGTGTTTGTAGTTAGATCAAGAAGCGTTTCAAGTGTAAAGCTTACAGAAACGATGTTAAGTTCACACTTTTCATTATTTTAGATAACCTATAAAGACAACAAAGTAAATGATAACGCACATCAACTCCTTACTACGACGCATTTAAATAAAACCGCTAATGAAAAATTTGGTACAACGTTGTTAACTCATGTTGATCGACGCAGAAAAAAACAAATCAGTTTGGGAGGACAAGAATTGATAACGTCACATAAGAATTTTACACACACTTCGTTTAAAATAAAAAAGCGTAAGCAAAAAAATATGCAATCGAAGCACCCGATGTGGTTAAGGATCAACTAACTCAAACTTTTGCGAATAGTTTTCCTTTTTTCAGACTTCCCTCTTGATTTTATTCTGCCAAACATACAGCTATAGTAGCTTTTTATTTGTAAGTCATTTACTTAAGTCAGACGCCGTGTTTGACCATGAAAAATATTGCTGGTATTGGACAGACCCGAGTAAGGGCTTGCTAGAAACCTCAGTAAAATCGCAAATGGCGCCGCGGTCCAGTTCTTGCAAACTTAGTGATTGGTAAGCAAGTCCCTTACTTCAAAACATTGGCATCGGAAAAGGTTGCAGGGGGCCAAGACCCCCTGGATTTAAAAAAATTATATTTTCCTATTGGCCTTTCAGTAGAAAAATGGTTTTCCCTTACTTCTGAGTTGGTAAAATGAAATTTTATTATTGTTGGAGCTCTTAGAAAAATGCTTTTGACCACCCTCTGGAAAAACATTATTGCCTCCTCTGGAAAAAATCATTCCGACACACATGCCTCAAAACTAAGTCACAGTGTCTAAAAAGCAGCATCACACCAATATGTTGCAACAGCACATCACCAACGAACAACAACACATCACAGTAAGCATTATACTCATTTTGCTTACGAAAGAAGAACTAGTGCTACTTGTCTAGGACACAGCATACTTGCCAAAACAACTTATCAGCATACAATAAATATTATTAAGTTACAAAGGATCACAAACACACGATCATCAAGTAACGTTTTTTTCATGCAATTGGCAACTACTGAGCACAAGTGAAGCAGAATAGCAAACCATGACGCATAAATACATTCTATTACATTTCATTTCTAAGCTCTATTGTTTTCTATCCACAAATCTCTGATATCAACACCTAGAAACAATGAATGCACTAATAGATTTTATACAGTTCCAAATGCCCAGAGCTACAACCGACAAGTATGCAGTCCGACATTTCTCATTTTGCCACTGACTTTATTTGATCAACTGCCTTTAAATGCTATCAGATCAGACCACCTTTAACCAAAGGTAACTGGACCCAAAACATTCAAAACATCCTGCAGGAACGAATGAACTATTGGACAACCAAAACCTTCTAGACCACTGGTTCTCAAACTTTTTCTGATCGCGTACCATTTGTGTGTCCCGTACTGTCATCACGTACCACCTTGTTCCAGGAAAAGTCAATGTGCCAAATATAATTCGATCAAAAGTCTGGAAAAGCAGA
>JGI24021J15306_10011397_pt1 | contig 11048 bp, 6 predicted proteins | sample Ectturendosymbi1_FD_15306 | JGI IMG/M metagenome (IMG submission 15306)
AATAGTATACTACAAGTACATACATTTTGTAGTACAGTAGTATACTACAAATACACGCAAATATACACATACGAGCATTTAATTACGAAAATGAAATGACAGTCAGTCGTATTATATTACATATACTATTGTAATTCAGGCTAAGAAGATAGATGTTGACTTTCGGGGTAATTCTTTGGCTACGAACAAGAGGATATGTGGAAAGCATTACTCGTGATTCTTATAACTTTATATAATCGAGTTTTTGTATCGTTTTTTGTAGATGATTGCTGGCAATTCTTTTAGAGAGGAATCTATTTGCTGCCAGATTCTTGGGCCGTTGACCTTGATTGATCTTTTTCCATATTGGGAGCAGACTTTTAATCATAGAAATTTAGAACATATCAAACTGGGCTCTTATGAGATGTAAGGTTAGGTTAAATTTTGGTTAGGTTAGCTTTATGGTTAAGTTAATCTATTTTGGTCTGGAATCTGACATGGAAAGCTGATTTTTCTGAAAATGGATTTCAAAGAAAATTTTAGGTAGCCTAAAAATGTCATTTGGATATATGTGGAACCCCGTTATTTACCAAAAAATGTCATTTGGATATATGATGTGGAAAACCTATGCAGTGGAACCCCGCTGGCACGACCACCCACTGGACGGCACTGAATTGGTCGTGTTAGCCGCGCCGTGGTGGTCGCATTAGTGGATTTATCACATTTGCATTCCTAAAGTTTCGTTTCATGTATTAGCTTCCCAAACGTTCACATCGCAGTTCGCATTTACCTGTCCATGGCAGTATCAAACTGCAGTGGGGAGGGATCTTTTTCAAAACTAAAAAGGATAAAATATGTGGTTCGAAGTTGCATGGATCAACAGCGGCTCAGTTTTCTCTTCTCCTGATGAGCATTGAAAATGATATTGCAGAGACACTAACAGTTGCGTGCAGAGAGAAGGGCAAACGGGGCGACGTCCTTAAGCATCCAAGGCAGAGGTTGATCAAAAGAATGAAACTACAAAAAGTAAAAGGTTGTAACTGGACATTTTTCCTATTGTAAAGCTGCCAACACATTATGGTGCATGGGTTTAATTTTTCGGAACTTGTTTCTTTGCCAGCACTAGTTTTTACGTATTCAAATGCCAGTAGTTTTCACGTTCTTCAATACCAGGGACTAATACTCTAGGTGTGCGGCACACACCCAAGCAAACTGACAGTGACGTGACTTGTCCCAGATCGTGCGATCAAGGAAAAATCACATAACAGGCTTGAAAGATATATATGGACGTTTAATTGATTTCAGTGAAAAATTTCAAAATTGTCCTATTTCAACTTGCTTGATTTATCTGACTTTTTGATGCATCTCTAGTTACCAGTTTCGTTTTTTGATGTGGCAATCCTGGGTGTGCGCTAATGGAGCCGCACACCTGTGCTTGCAATGTGTGCATCATTTCGACCTTCGCCATTAATTGGCAGTTCAGGAGTATTGATCATAACGGCTCACACAAGCCCGTATCTGTTCTGTCCCCCCAGTAGTTGCACATATATGCTAACAGTCACATGATAAAAATGAACATTTTCTTGCGTGCTTTATGCGCATTCTAAAGTCTTGTGTAGTTTATAGCAAGTTTCAAACTGTCATCTCTGGGTGTCCGCCATCCCAGCCGCATACCTCCTTTGCTCAACTGCTATTCGAGCAGACATTCGCGCAGAGTTACAGCTTTACAGATGTGAACTGCACTGACGTAGCATTAGGTTCTACTCCCATCTTTTGACGCGTTGCCGATGTTTTTGCAGTAACAGCATAAACTACTCCGTAGTAGCGTTGAGTGGCGTGTTTTGCTCCGGTATCCAAACTTGAAGCGCTGATAATTTATGCTCATTACGGTGACACACTATACAACAACGAGTAAGGAGAGTGCGTGTAGAATAATATGCAGATTGCGTCAAAAAACTTCGCTAAAACGTTGGTTTGCAAACGTAAACGCGACATCATATTATGACGTTGCAAACAGCGTGTCAATACTAGAATTTGGTAGAGTGCATACAATCAAGCAGTCACCCCACACATAACCAGACCTCTGCACGCCACTGGTCGCTAACCTTCAGTGATTTGATCAGCCACTTTGCTTTTGAAAACGCTCGCAAAAAATCCATGTAACGTAACCAAACACAACTCTAAGATGAAAGCTTACTACTGTATTTCATTTATACATGATATTGTTTGCTAAATCCATGAGTTTCGTTCAAATTGTGATTGATACTAGTTAATGATTCGTTTTTTGCTCAAGCTTCATTTTTTCATTAATACAAGTAATTCAATTCGTTCATTCAGTTTTTCATATGTATATAGAAAGGGGCCCCTATCTAACTTTCAGCCAGCGGCCACATACAACCTTAATCGCCCCTGCGTCTCGAGATACACGAAGAATAATTTTATGAGATTTCAAGCTGAACTTTACCGACAGTAGTTATTTTTGCAGCATCGACTCTATTCCTTAAGTAGTGTGGTCGCTTTGAATTCCTCGTTTGAATCCCTATTTCCGATCAGTCCACTTCTTAGTACTTTGTAGTTGCACATCATTTCCTTTGTGCTGCTTCGTGATTGTTTTGTTTTCTTTGTTCGTGTTCTGTCCCATTTGTGTCATTTTGTATTATTTTTCCCCCCTTGATTGATTGATTAGACAAGAGGCATCATCCAGGCTTGGGCCTGCCGCCAGTGGGCATTGAATAAATTTGTCGCATTACACGCGATCCAGCTAAAACAAGATGTCATTGACGAGATTCAAAACAAAAACCAAGGGCATCGGCGATGAGACGAATGCGCCAAAGTTCATATCAGTGGCGTTGTGACCAAACTAGATGCAAGAATGACGACATCTGCAGCGCGGCTGACCTGCTCGTCCTCAGCCTCGACGAGACGAGTTCGTTCGCGACGTCGTGTTGCGATCTGAGGCAGTGCTTTTGAATCAGCAGGATTAAATCGTGAGCTGCAGCCAGATAACGTTGCTTCACTTGAATTTAAGAAAACGCGCAATTTAAATCGTCCGTTTACAGCAGTGGTTCCAACCACTGGGTGGTTCCAGTGGGTGCCGCGGCACCCTAGGGTGCCATTTACAATTCCCAGGGGTGCCGCGAGTTAATACGCTTTTCAATATATCATTAAAAAATACATTTTCAAATTGTCATCAAACCCTAAAACAAACTGCTATGGGTTAGCAAGTGAGTGCCGCGTATTATATTTTTCCTCTGTAGAATGCCGCGAACCTGAAAAGGTTGGGATGTTCTCCATTGCTGCAAGTTCATCAAGTTACCATACGATCATTTAAACTATGGTTTGAAGTTTATATTTAAATATTGTAAAATCTATGCGTAAGAGACAAACTATTCTCTTTTGAAGCATGTAGTTAGTCTGCCTTGACCAAATTAAAACTTTTATAAGGTGTTTTTTTCGCATTATCAACTTCCAAAAAAATTTGATGGTAATAATTGCCTCCCGGAGAAATAACAGAGCAATTGGTAAAACGTTTGAAATATAATGCTTTTCATTTTTAGGAAAAGTGATCAAACTGTTGTTTTAGGCCACTGCTTTTAATATTTGTTCACAGAAAAAATCAATCAGCAATTTAGCTCGAAAGGTAGCTAAAGTGAAAGAAGCAAAAAATTGCTATAGTTAACTCCTGTAAAACCTGAACGCAGTTCTTCATGCTTTCCTTGGATAATTTGTGATGAAGCTAATGCTTTCAACTGGATGTCAATTTCAAAAGTAAAAGAGCAAATAAAATTAAAATAGGTCACTATTATTTTGTTTTGCGACTTGAGAAACACTCCAACACTGCCATGGGCGTAGCCAGAGGGGGCCAGGAGGCCATGGCCTCTCCCAAATGTTCAGCATATATAGTCATTTCGTGCTTTGAGCGGCGGTATCCCAAACAAAGTAGTGTTATTCGCTTAAAATCAAACATTTTGGCCCCTGCCCAATTTTTTGGCCCCCTAAAAAATTTGGGCTGGTTACGCCACTGAATACAACCAAGTTTTTAAAACCGAATGGTTGAGCAAACTTTTAGGATTGATTTCATACGCTGCGGATTTGCTGAAACGTTTGCGAGCTCGACATCAAATTATGACACGGCATGAAAGAAATGGTCAGGAACGAAATATCAACAAATTCCCTATTTTTAATCAACGTGATTCCTCTACTTCTGGGAAAAAAACATTTGTGGACCAATTTCATGGAACACATTGTCGTTTGTTGGCACCCAAGATGGGCTGGTGTAATGCTGAAAGTTTACCTAAAGTTTACACTGAATTAAAAAACAAAAATCGATTTGCTTCTTTCAAGGAGGGAATTGAATTGGTTGAAGAAATTGAAGTTTGATCAAAATTTGAGAAACCATATATTGCAGTTGCATTCATGGCCTGAAGTTAAACGTAGAGCAGTGGGTTGTAGGAATGCACATAAATAAGTGACTAACGGCATCCATGGCCACAGCATGCAACTGCTGTTGTGCCCATGGAAGAATGTCCTGTTTTTGACTGAAATTCGATTACCGTCGTGCTTGACACCGTCAGTGCTAGAAAGGTGAGAACAACGTAACTAGTATTGATTCAAGCAAAAATTGATTTTGCAAGTTGTTTTTGCTTGTTCCAAAATGGTTTATTAGCCATCCATACCCGTAAAAGTGCTTTAGTTGTGTGCAATAAGCCGATTCTATTTTTAATTACCATGAAATGCTTTTTAGAAGTCGCCGCCAGATTTAGTGATTTATTTTTGTCGTTTTTTCGCTTTAAAATGTGTACCTAAAGCTCGTTTTGGACTATCGTTAAGGTTATCTCAGATATATTTCAAAGAAACGTTACGATGATACGAGCTCGTTATCCTAATGATGCTGGCGTAGCGTTGTACGTGAACGACAGATGAACATTTACTTTTCTGTGGTTCCGCGCGCCTGCTGACGATGACCGTGTTTGTTGAGAAGAATCTCCGATGACCGCTGACCTGCGTTGGCAACATCAGCTTTTGGATTGGCTTTTCAGTGGTTGCAGTTTTAGCAACAAAAGAGTGAAGTTGCTGGCGGGGAAGCTATGTTTCCTGCTGCTAACTCTGCAATAAACTGTCACACGCGAGTGGTTTGTCGACGAAACTTCGTCGTGCGTTGTGAATTTACAATTCCTTTGTACTAAGATCTTTAACGTGGTTTTGGACGTTTTTCAGTTGAAGGAAACGCTATAAAAAAAAATTCTGATAACGAGTTAGTGCGAGTGAATTTAACCTTAGAGAAGTTGTTCTCATGATCTGTGGTCATCAAGTTAACTAGTTAAAGTTTCTGATAATTATTTCCTGGTATTTTCCGCCCATATATTGAAGTTTTTAATGGAGACAACAAGAACATAGGAAGTGGTAAAGTCAGCACATTTATGTTGGAATCATTTTCAATACATGGCATTATCGATGTTTTATGTTGAAACAAGTGTCATAATTTTTATGTTGCGTAATGCAACATTTTCTAAACATCGTTAAAGCGTCCTTATGTTTCTTGTATGCTTCGCGAACTAACGTTATTTCCAAGCACTGAACTTTAAATTTTTTCTCGAGGCAACAACTGTGAATTAATATTTTCTGAAATAAAGTAATAGCTTAAGAGGCGCACTGTCAGAAGAACCAGTTCAGAAAGGTTTACTGTCAATTTGATTGGATTTTGAGAATGGGATGCACAAAGGAGCCTGTAAAACTTCATTAAATTTCGGACGAATAGGTGTGTTTCAAGTGACATTGAGGGAAAAGCCTCACTTATGAGCATTATTCGAACTTCTGTGGGTCGTGTGTAATTGTCTTGGAATAAAATGTAAAGCATATAACTCTGTTCTCCTGGTTAAATCTGCCTAAAAATCAATTTTGTCCAGAAATTTTTAACTCCCGTATTGTTTTATATAAAACCAGATCCTTTGGATTTTAGAAAAGCAACTACTTTTATCAGCTTGTTTTCCGCTACAATTTCATTGTTTTTCACAGATTTCAACTGTTTTGCTTTCAGTTTTTAGAAAAGTATTGATGATTCTGAACTTTATTTTTGCAGCATTGACGATGCTCCAAAGGGCTATTTGTGGTCGTTTTAGTATTGTAGGAAAAAATATGTTCAGATTTTGTAAAATATGGTGAGGTATATTCAGGTCGAGGTGTTGATATCATCATATGCTTAAAGTATTATCATGTCGAAGATGACATTGGTAAATTCGTTTTTATTGGCAGTACCCCAAACTCACAGTTTATGACCTTATAAGAGCATTATTGTATGGTTAATGAAATGTTATAAACTTTTTAAATGGTCATCTCTGACAAGTTTGGCAAAGGAGGCGGAGGTGCAAGGGGTTCCAGCGCACCCCCAACGTTTTGATTTGTTGAAAATCTAGATAAAATCCATAAAATTCCGGGCAAAAATGGCGCATAACGTTGTTTCATTTGAAAAATGGCACTCAACGTTTGCAGAAAAACACATTAAGGCCTTTTTTCAGAGGTCATACAACAAAACGTCTTCATCACCTTTGTGGGAAAAAATGTGCAGGCTAGGCATACGTCGCACAAAAACTTTTCAGGCAAGTTTGGGGAAATTTGGGCAAAAATCCTTTGCATCCCCGAACGTTTGCCTGTTCCTACGCTTAAGTGTCACACACAAGCAGGCCGATATCACTACTTGCACACGCAGGTAGTGCGCAGCATGTATCTGTGAATCAACATAGAAAAGTGTTGACCACCGACATTAAACTTTAACATGACGTGAGAAATAACAATATTTCACGATTTGAGGCATCAATAAGTGTTTGATGCATGGCAGTCTTTGTCACAACGATAGGGATACTTTTGATACAGGTTTTGAAATGCAGCTTACGCTGACGAAACGCAACCTCAGCTTGCATGTTTTGATAGACATTGATTGAAAGAGCTGTGATCCACACTGTGTTCGCCGGAACGATGCACAACAGTGTTCAACGCTTCGTACGGCGCCCCCGCGTGATTAGTTAGGACCAGGATTTTGAATTTTGGACTCTTTGCTTTCGTTGTAAATCACGACTTTGTCTGTCTCAGCAAAATGTCAAAAAAACCCGTGGTTTGTTTTGCTTCGGACAGCAAGCCTCCTGGTGTCGCATGGAAATTAATGAGCTCGTGTTTCATTGGTTGGTGGCGTTTTAAGCCGCACCCCATGTATGTTGCCTTTAACCTATCCCTTGCCTTTGTCGAGACGAGGTTCAGGCAATCTTTTACTTCTCTTAAGAACGTAATTACTTAAGTTGTAATAGACAATATCCGTGGCTGCCTCAAGACTGAAAGCTTTGGAATGCTCTGGTGGTAATGCTGGTGAGCAAGGTGGTACATTTTTACCCAGATACAGCCTCATTTCATCTATCTACAGCTAACAAAATTTATCCATTCCCATATAGCATGCAAAAATTTTTTCGCCACGCCACTCTCTACCCAACGTCTTTTAGACAATTTTTGGCTGCTTCTGCTTGAAAATTTTATAACCCTGCTCAAGTAACCTCAACACACAAACACTTTTGTTGTCCTTGCGCAAAATGGGCAGATTGTGTTTATTCGCTTAAACTGGTCTTACTGACAGGTTTAGACGCGCGCGCGTGTTTTTTACAACTTAGCAAGTCTTCTAAAGCTCATCCAATCAGAAAAAAACAACGTGTTGATTTTGAAAAATTTTTATATGATGAAGAACAAAGACAATTTTCCAAACAAAAATGTGGGAAGTGCTCTCAACAAATGAATGAAAAAGTAAAGAAAAATCCAAAAATTCCCCCAGTAGACGTCATTGGTGGTCGGTTTAAGGTTTAAACAGAACCTCATTTCAAGCTTGTGGTTCTATCTGCAATAAAAGTAAATTTGGTTGAGATATGAAATTTTTCTATTTTCATTGCAATTTTCAGCCACACTAATTAACCTTGCCCAAAATGGGCAAATGCTTTACGACAACTGTTGGGCAATCAGATTGATCGCGGCAGTGCTATGGACTTTCATGTCTCACATACGGCCAGTCCCGTTTCTACAGGGGGGATTGGCTGTGCTAAGCCCCCCCAAACAATGCTCCAAGCACCCTCAAATTGAAATATGAAAACAATAAATTAGTGGAGTTTTGCCAATTTTTGCAATGTCAAGGCATCAAAGGGAAACAAAAAACTCACACTAACCATAACGCCGGGTGATTTTCACTTTGGGACCACGTGGCCACCACTCCTTCCTGGGTGGAAATCACCGATGGTTAGTATTCCAGGGATTTGCGTAATCTTTGCAGAAAACTTGAAAGTGATCAATGCAAACAAGTGCTCCCCATGTTTGGCAGTTGGCACGTGAACCTCGTTTTGTTCTGTTTTGATGGTGGACAGATTCGGCAGAGTCGTCTCGTCTCAAAGTTCATGTCCTCAATAAAATGCTTTGGCCTTTTACCACAAGTGCACGCACAACAAGGAGCAAGCCTTTTTTGGCTAAGCCAAACTTCTAGAAGCTTCAATTAGGAAAAGAGAAGCACAAGGTTCATCACGTCCTCAATCAAATGCTCTGACCTTTCACCACAAGTGCACACGGTGCAGGCCCTTTCTTGCTCCAATTTTTTTCTTCTGACGAAGGCCTCATACATTCTCCTGCCTGTTTCTCAATGAAAACCACGAGTTGAGCAGGAGCCTTCCGCACCAAATTGATTTGCGTCGTCAGGGCTTGCACTCGTGTGATCTACTCCCGTGTTGGCTTCGGTCAAAGGTTGCTGGCGTGGCTTAGTAATGAACCTACATGCTCCAACTCCTTTTGCCCAATTTGGTCAAGGTTAACTTAAGAGGGATTTTTGTGTAGGAATTTTGTTACACCTCAGGTCAATTTGGTCGAATTTTTGTTCCCCATCAAAAACTACAAAAATTGTGCAGATTTCGATAGGACTGCCCGAAAGAGCGTCTAAGAAAATGCGGCTACTGAAAGAACCAGCTTTCTAAGTGAACGTTAACTACTTTTTAATTTAAGTGGAAGAACCGTTTGCCCAAATTGGGCAGAGATTACCTGAGCAGGGTTTAAAGCAATCACTAACACGATCTTGTGTTTGTGGTTTTCAACATAAAACATTCGTTTGCTCCTCAGTCAGAATACTTACATTGTATGTAATAGGAAAATCCCGGACGGACCCAAACCCAAATTCAAACACGGCGATAAAATTCGGTAAACGGAGATATTTTTTATTCATTCTGCTCCAACCTTCTCGCATAGGTAGGGTTTCTGGTAGGTTGAGTTCGATTCCCGGTAAGATCATACCGAAGACTTGAAAAACGGCAGTTGCGGTCTGACCACCCTTGTACACGGCATTGATGGGGTGGGTGCGAGGAAATAGTTTACGCGCGGATCTACCAGTGACTCGCCACAAGTGCGTATTATTCACTGCAAAAATATCTGCGTGACCAACGGCGCAAGCAAGCGGAAATTCGCGCGGCAGACCAATTGTGAGCTTCCGAAACTGAATTGATAACACTCTTTTCATTCATTTTCATGGCTGTTTTTCTTCAAAGGAGGGTCGTGGGGACAGCAGCACCAGGTGGAGTCGAAATAACTCACGGTCAACAGCAATCTCAGATAGTTCTCGCGGCTCCACTGACGGGATCAAGCCAGGTCGGAAATGCAGTCACGATACTTGCTCCTGGGTCGACCTCTGGGCCGCTTTCTCGTGCGTCCAGCCAGCAGGATTTGCCTCGCCAATATTTCCTGTGACAATCTACTCTAGACACATGGCGGAACCAACTCAGCTGAGGCTTTTCGATTCGGACAAGTGGCTCGACATTCAGGACTTCGCGAATTTCACAGCTGCGTTTATCGCAAAGTAAACTTTTCACAAAAATTCCATGTCTACCGCTTGCACCTGGAACAGTATTTGCTGCAGTTGTCTGCATCACCTTGAACTACTGAGGCAAGCACAAGAGAAAGATGATAATTGGGGGCATTAAACTAAGAGGAAAGCAACCAGCAACAGCAAAGACTTTCTCGAGGAGATCACTTCACTGATGCAAGGTTGCGCTACTCATATACGTATAAGTGAACTTCGATTCGATCATTCGCTTGTGGTGACTATCACAGTGACTTCTTACTTATGGTCGCCATCCACCCGCGACAATTTTATTACATGTAGCGCCATCTCCAGTCCTCCACATATTCTTTTAGTCATTTCCAAAGATTCATGACCATAGGTGACAGCTATGCAATGTTCGCTGCCCAAGATTCATGACCACAAACTGACAGATTTGCGGTGTTTGATATCTCCCATTTTGTCAACACAGAGCGATAAATTTCATGCAGAAACTGCGTTTGTTTTACCAATCCGTGTATCAATCTTCTCATTTGGCATTCCGTCACTCGTCCAAAGTTCTTGAACTTTTCCAACGATGATACAGTGTTTGCAAAGGTCGTTCATTCACCCTTGTGCGCCAGGGCCTCCCATTTTATTCGGTAGGATCTCTCGGTGCTACATGTTTGTGTAGACCAGACGTCCCCAAACTTTTTTGTCAGAGAGCCACATAAGCTACTACACAACATTTCGTGGACCAGACATCTTACGTGATATGATTCCTTCGGGATATGTTGCAGTTTACCAAATCAACTAATGCTTCGTGAATATATTCATTTTGCATTATTGACAAAATGTGTTTGCGCCCGGATGAAATGGCTCCGCGGGCAGGATTTGTCCCACGGGTGGTCATAGTTTGGAGATCCCTGGTGGAGACCATTGCAGCTTTTCCAGAAAGAAGTTGTAAATCACTAAGTGGTGATCGGTCAACTGTTCTGCATCCCTTTTGCCGCGAACGTGCAACACTGAATGGAACAAGTCAGCTTAAACTATGCAGAAGTCAATGAATGGTCGATGACCGAAGAATCCCTGTGCCAGTTGTACTTCTAAGCAGCTCTTTGTTGGGAGAATGCGTTTATGATGCACAGTGTGTTATTACAGCACAGTTGCAGCAGGAGCCTCCCGGTGTCATAAGTGTCAGCATCACCATGGCGACCGATCACACCCCCAATACTCCGGCATCGTTCTC
>JGI24021J15306_10011399_pt1 | contig 11046 bp, 9 predicted proteins | sample Ectturendosymbi1_FD_15306 | JGI IMG/M metagenome (IMG submission 15306)
AATCCTCATCCACAGCATCTTCATCAATAGAAATTTCTGATAGCGTGACATCTTCATAATTATATGGGCGTTTGGTGAAAACAGCCATAGGAATTACATCACTACGACCAACTGATCATCCAGCAGAACTGAATTTGAGGTAATCAAGTAAATATCTTTTTCTTGGAGCTTTTGACATTTACCAAGCAGAGAAAGCAGTCGTTGTGGCGATTTCGGGGCCCCCTCCATACTATTGAAACTCTAAATGAGAGGTAGGCCTATTTCTATTTCCTTTTACTCCATTATCCACCATCACTGAGGCTTACTGAAACTTTTCAGGAACACACGCGCGTTTTTCAACAACACAGCAATTACTCTCAAGCTCATCTGACCCGTAAAAACAAGGTTGTATTTCAAATTTTTTTTCAAAATCAAACACAATTTTTCCCCAAATATGGTGGACGTAGGTACGCAAATATACGGCCTTTGAGGCAAATGGCCGTTTCTTTCAATTTAAGCGAATTCCGTTCGGTGTAACCAACGGGGGAGTTTGCTTTCAAAGGACAATGGACAGACTGATTCAGAAAAAAACTTAAATGACACTTTCTGCTACATGGATAATCTCACTGTTGGGGGTCATTCGCAGGAACAACATGATGATAACGTCAAAAAACGTATGGAGGTGCTTGGGCGCTACAAGTTCACTTTGAATGACTTCGAAGACAATCAGGTCAGTGATCGTTGTTAATATACTGGCATATTGTGTCGGTTATGGTGTTATACGGCCTGATCCTGATCAATTGCAAGCTTTGCAAAGTACTCCCTTGCCTGAAAATCCTAAAGCGCTAGAACGTGTAATGGGAATGTTTACATATTATTCGAAATGGCTTCAGCGTTTTTCTGGTCAAGCTTTGCCACTGAGATCATCGTCATTCCCATCATATGACACTTCGCGGAAAGCTTTCGAAAGCCCTTTGAGGACAGCAGAAGCCGATATATTGACAGAGACATTTTCAGCCAAACCTCGCCATGCGATAGAGCTAAAAAGGTTTTCAAACCATCTACGGATTCCGCAAGTCTTCTATGGTCAAGCTTATGTAACAAGTTGACGGTAGGTACGTTTGCGAATTTTTCAAATTTTGCAAATATCTTTTTGTAATGTGAACTTATTCGTTGAACAAAACATGTGTACGCACTCAATCAACCATCAATCGCCTCCATTGTTTGTTGTAAGCAATGTCGCAAATATTTGTCAGGATTTCTTAGATCGATGTAAGGAAGTCTCCGATGTGGATGTGAGAAGCTCCGGCTTCTGGATCAAATATCACTTCAAAGTAAGTTTGCCATTGCATTGTTTGCTAAAATCGATTGCTTTTCTTGAAAAAATCGATTACTAAGTTTTGCTGGTTCTACAGAACGGTTTCCAAAATTACTTTTGCATTTCAAAGTGCCAGCATCGAATTCGTTAAGTATTTTTGTTTCAGATCTTATTTAACGAATAAAAGCTATTCCAAGTCTAATCTGCTCAGACCATGTGACCTCTGGACTGTATACAACCGAGTTATGTGGTGCATAAGCAGCTGAGCCAGATGTTCCACATTCTACTGTGCAATATGCTACGCAGGCAATACTCTACAGCAGTGGTTCACAACCTTTTTTGATACATTCCCTTTGCTCAGTTTGAAACTTTTCATTCCTCCCCTATGGAACGTTCATTTGTCTACTGGTCGGGTTCGTAGGCTAGTATTGCTACAATTGGAACAAAGGTCTTTATTGTCGAAAATAACTTGATTAATAAAGTAGGACAAAAAACTATTTGTTGTCAAATAATGGCATTAAAGTTTGTCAACAAAGACGTGCGATAGTTACAAATATGAAGTGATGTAACTAATTGAAAGAGCCAATTTCAACTTTAAAAAGAAGTACAACACTTACAATTGATAGGTAACTTANCTATAAAGTGGAAATTCCTCCTCTGAACTCACGAAATTCCTCCCCGTNTNGGAACCACTGCTCTACAGAAACTGTTAAAAATCGTCGATTTCGCTTTCACTTCAGCCGCTGAAAGTGAACGCTGAAAAAGTTTTTGCAAAATTAAGTTACGTTCTTTTCACCCTAACGGAGTTTGGCTTCAATCATGATCTTCAGGTCGATTGTTTCAACAATTTTAATAATAGAACGGTTTCACTGTGATCAAAAAACATGAAAAGAATGGCAAACAAAGTAGAGTTGTAAACGGGCTTCATTTTGAAACCCGAACCCAGCTCGAGACCGGCATCTATTTTTGAAGCCCGATTTAGGCCCGAAAGCCAAATTTACCGGGCGGGTCAAGATATGCGCAACTACGGGATATCAAAAATACAGTGTACGGGCATAGCTACAGGCACACGGTTTTATCACACCCAAAATAGCAACCCCTTGACCAAAACGTTGGCTTAAGCAATTAGTACAAGCCTAGCTTTTTAGTCAACGATAATACTGTAGAATGTAATGTTTCTCAAGAAAAAAATAAATTATCACCAAACTATCCACGATGGCGCTATAGGAATAAAATAAACTATCTGGGATAACGCTATAGGCATGAAAAACCGGTTTGTAGGCCATCGTTTCTTAAAACAAGCCAAGAATCGCATAAGTGATTGATCTCTTCGACGCAGTGCCATCGCGTGCTCATTTCCTCACCGCTGTCACCTTCTCAAAAAGAGTGTGAGACTCATCCGAGCAGAGAACAAAAGAATCCAGCTGTGCTTACAAATAGATTTAACTAATGAAAAACCACAATCACTTCACTCACAGAAATCGCCGCGGTGAGCACAACCGATGTACGTCACGAAAGAATAAAAATCGTTACTCTGAATATTACAAGAGAGTTTTGTATGCAAGCCCGAAATCGCCCCGAAACACTTTTACTAACTTAAGCTCGAACCCGACCCGATCCGAAATTCCTGGCCGGACTTGCAACTCTGAACCGAACCATTCGATCAATCCTTTGATGCTTTGTACCATGCCCCGGTTGATATTTTCGCCATTTTTGGTAAATGTCAACTTGCGAGTCACAACGAAAAAGTTATTTTGGATTCACCAAAATATTACGTTATCGAGTGTAACAACTTTATGGGCAATTTTCAAAGTTTTACCAATGAAGACAGTTCTTCGTTATAATCAACTAAGAAGAAACTTTCGAATACATTATTGACACCCCTCAAGTGACTAATCGCAAAAATCAACTCTGTTTGATGCAGTGAGTCATACAGTCTACACTGACGTGGGATTCTGGAGAGCATAATACCTCGGTCCTTTTAGTGCTAATGTTCATTTCAACTTGATCGCATGCAGCTATAAACCGACCATGTGCCAGCTAAAAGCCCCGTTCACAGGATGCAAGCAGCAAGAAATCGTTGACAAAAAGCAAGTGTTTGATTCTGCAGCTTCCAACAGTGACACCCTCGTCGAATCAATTGTGACGGTCAATCCCATATAGACTATGGAAAGAAGCAGCGAAAACACACATGTCGGACTCCAACACTCACAATGAAACGGTTGTGATTTCACAATGAAACGGTTGTGATTCAACAGTGAAACGGTTGTGATTTCACAATGAAACGGTTGTGATTTCACTCCGCCGACACGAACACAAATTTCTGAGCAGGAATACAATAATGACTTGACGGCCAGTGACAGGCGGCCATCAGTATCATACTACAGCAACACTCCCCAAACTTTTTGGCATATTCCCAAGATTTCTCAAAATTTTGTCGAAGAGACTGACAATTTGTACTGTAATGCTATGTCTAGCATGAAAACCGCTCTGGGTATCCTCCTGATTGCACATGATTTAGAAAATAACTCCTCTGTTCAAGGATATAAACATTTCAGTTCGGATTTCATCATAACCTGCATCCTTCCCAGCATTCAATGTAGTGACGCTTAGGAAGACTTCAGTCACAGTGATAGCATTTTTCTCGCCCGACTGAACCTCCTGTGTTTCTGATGTTATGATAGTGCAACAGATCTTCTATTCTTAGCTCTTGAGGTGCCATATCTCTGTTGTGGTACCCATTCGATAAAAAGTTTTTACTTGCCTGACCCCTGACCTTTACTGTAGCTATTTTCCGACAAAGGAGCTGTCGCATTCGTAATTCCTTGCAAATTTGTTGCTTGAAATGTCGAGGCGGATGAGCAATAATAAGAGCCGGTTTTCAAGATACCGGCAGCAAAAGCATTCAAGATGCTAACGGACCTGTGTCAGCCAATGGGTGCTGCATTTGCTGTTATTTCTCAATATCTTGAGGAGTCTCAAAAAAACTTTTCATAAACGTATGTTAAAAATCAGTATTACCCAAGTGATACTGCACGTTGGCGAGTTTATGAAAACAAACCACAGATTGTGAATAATGGCGCGTGCGAAATGTATTGGTGGGCAAAATGTGGAGAAATTTATTAGCAACCAGGACACAATTCCAATTTGTTCAATCTTGAAATCAATTAAAAATTTGTTGGCATGTGTTTCTCATTTTGCTCTCATATCTGGAATTTCCACAAACGTTCTTCATTCTTTCATTAATAAGACCACAGTAAGTGTCTGGAGGCTCCAAGGGTAAGTAACCGTGGAAGACTTCAAGCAATTTTAGTGTTCGTGGTGCCTTGGCAGGTTTGCTGGTGTCACACAAAACTTCAATTGCATGTCAGTTTCGTAACGTGGCTTGTCTCTTGCTCTATGACTAATCTAGAAAACGTGTTGTCAGCCAGTTAGCCAATACGAATTGCTGTTCAGTTCTTTTCTTTCACAGAGAAGGCAGCATACATCCACATCGCAATGGAGTTTTTGCGCGTCGGAAAAAGAGGACCCGTGGCGTTTTCTGGGTCTTTATCAAATCAGATGATGGACAGTGCTACAGCTCACACGGAGCGTCCTGTGCTCAATGAAATCATTGAAATGCGGTTAAATTCAACGCGATTTGCGCACTAATTTTTTCGCTTTCATCAATATGTTCATGCACATTGGAGATATTAATTTTGTGTAGGCAAAGAAATACAAAAATATTTACTCACTTAAACCTGCTGGGGCGTTATCTTTCAACATGAACCCTTCCCCTGCATAAAAAATTGTGACAAGGAATCCGAACACGCAGGCCGCTATCCTTCCATTGTTGGGAGCGAGTATAAATTGGAAGAATTATATTGGCCATCAAGCAATGGAAGAAAGAGGACACTGTCAGACAGACGTCCACGACCTGCAATGATAAATTAATTGCGAAGTGATATGATTGGTATATTATTTTTCAAAATCGTGAAAACCAAGAGTTTTGAAAAGGTACGTAACAGTAAGTTCAAAACATTTCACTGAAATGCCTAACAGCAAATTTGAGTTCTGTGCGACGCACATCGTAGGGAATTCCGCATTCCATCTTAGAAGCCACAGAAGTTGCGATGAAGAAGTATGATAGAGTAGAGAAGCACCAGGAAATACAGTATGCAGCCATCGTCCACACTACCACACTGGGGTTTAAACCACTGGCTGCTACCAAAGCAAATGCAATGCATCCGCAAAGAATTATGGCCAATCTGATTAATCCTTCTTTGCTGGTGAGATAACCGACTCCAGAATCAGTCATTGTGGTGGTATATAATTTGGTAGTTTTCTGCACAAACCAAAGTTTGTTAACACTTTATCAATGGGTAACTTTACATGCACAGAACAGTGCACATTGTTGCTGAACCTGTAAGCAAAATACAAAGCGAAATATTTGTTAAAACAAATTGGCTAGGTCACAGCAACAAGAACCAAAAATTCCACGAACCCGACATAACATTTAGAAAAACGAACCCTACACAACACTAAGATTTTTTTTATCCCGACATTTAAACCTAACATTCACTTGCTAAAAGTAACATTTGCAGCCCCACACTCAAGTTATCTTGTGTTTAATGGGCACGAACAACTTTTTGCAAAGTTCACAAATATATCAACTGCTATCTTCAGTGCATACTTTGTTATTTTTGCGAAAGTCACAAATTAAGAGAAATTGTTCTTGTATTACAAATTAGTGACTTAAAACCATATTGAGTGTGCTGTAGTCTGTATTAAAAATTTTTGTTTTCTAGTACATTCTGTGAAGAAAACGACAAAAACAAAACACAAAGCAATTGACTCAAAATCACGTTGCTGAGAATGAGGTTTATTGCTCTGAAACGACATCCCGTTGTTTTCAAAAGTGCCGAGCCATAAAAAGATTCACCAACCTTTTTCATGCGTGCCCTAGGCTTTTCTGACACTCTTTTCGTAATATCCTGCTTTTTGCAAGGATAAGTTTGGCATTGCCTCAATGCGATGCTGTACTATTGTGAAAAAATGCGCATCGCTTCAACGTGCTTTATGGATAAAGACGAACTGATTTAATGATGAGGCTTGATCTTCACGAAAAATTGGTGCACATACTTTTAGATAGAACTACATTCTAAACAAGTGATCTAAGCGTCTTTTTGATATTGTGCATATCTTTCAAAACAAGTGTTCGGTGGAGTCTAAGGTAACTAGTTTTTACAAAAGCTACGAAGATATAATGCTGAACATAACTGCGGCATGGCGTTGCCACTAGAGGCACTATTTTCTTCATTTTCCTTGTTTGCGCTTCCTACGTGTAGCTCAGCTAAAAGTACTTCAAATGGACATTTTGGGTGGTCTGTGCTGATTACCACGTTTCTAATTATGACATCGATCGTACTGCCTTAAGCGAATGCATTTAAGAAACAATGTTAAGCGTGCAGGTAACTGCTTTAGTTAAATAAGTTGGCTGTTGGCTGCCTGGTAAAACCCAGATTGCCTCTGGGCTGGCTGCTCATAATTGTCGAGTTTATTTTAGAAATAACTAATGCGATATTAACCCATCAGTGTCAAACGTGTTCCATCTGCTCTTTCAACTGACAATGGTTTTACATTTGAGCCGTTACGATTTGTGTAGCTCAAGTCGCAGATGTTGATTTTCCGCCAATATCATGTTCTCACTTGGATGCAGAGCACAACTGAGGAGATTCTGTCATGTAAGCACGCGTCAATATACAGCTATCACATACAGATATCGATGACGATTTCCCTGAGAAGTCTAAGAAGGGATTGATTGAGCAAATAACGCATTTGAACTTCAAATTGTAAAAGCAACCAAAAATTTCAAACCAAATGAGCAATATTCCTTTCAGGTAACACCTTCAAGTTTAAGCAAAAAAAGAAACAATATTTTAAGAAGTTTCTGTTGGTACGTACAATATGAGTACTGGCAATTTTTTCATGCATTTCTATGCACTAGTCTGCCTGCAGCACAATTTGTTTTATGAGTACCTTGTTAGCAGAAACACATCCTCTGAAGCAAGGTTTCCCAACATGAAGTACATGTACCCTTACGGGAAGCCTACGTTTGCCTGTGTGAAGGGGTACATTTATTGTACAGCCACAATAAATTCCCCTTTAGACATAAAAACGGAATCTACCTTTTTAGTTCTAAAATCTACCTATTTAGTTCTAAAATCTAAAAGTTATATTAAAATTTCAGTGGATTTTTGTTATTTTGCTCAGCCTTTTTGTTGTAAGATTTTTTTAGGGGTACATGCTCATCTGTCGAATCACTAATGGGGTACATGGTCAGAGAAAGGTTGGAAACCCCTTCTCTAAACCCTGACCGTAGCCAATGGCGTGACTAGGGGTTTGAGCTAGGAGGATCAAAACTTAACTGAAGGGGGTCCACTGGCCACCGTATTGTGGCCACTAGCCAACCCTAAAAACACTTAAGAAATGATAGTGAATCCGGATGCAGATGTCTATACCAACTTAAAAAGCCGAAAACACCCTGAAAAACGCAAAAAGAACAACGACCTACTGAAAACCAAAAGAACACTAAATGTAAGCTAGGTGGGGTCCCGGTTTTTACATTTACTTGCCAGGGGGCGGCTTGCTCCCTGTCCCACCGTCAGTTACGCCACTGACTATCGTCAGTTAATTGCGGCTTCTCATGGGAGATTCGAACACTCTGCGGAAGAAACGCCAAGTCCGCTAGAGCAACGGGCAAGCAACAACAGAGATGCTGCTTATGCGTAGCTGCCTTTTTGGAGCCTTCCTGGCTGCTCGCTCTAGGCATGTGACCCGATGCGCCGTCGCACCAGAGGTGGGTGCATTTATACAGAAAGCGCTAAACGTGAACTCATCATATCTGCGTTGCTATGGTACGTTGTTATCTGATGATTTAGTGTAAATACGGCATGGGATACCTTACGGCGTCGGAAGGCCGTGGATTTGCGTCATTGATGACAAGCAGCGCACAATTTTATAGGAGTTTGTCTTTCAGTAGCGAAATAAGCCTCTGACACGAATCCCTCGTAGCTAATTCTTCGAGTGTCCCAAAAAAGGTTTGTATTTATCTAACTCGAATTCTTTGCTTTGGTCTCCGAATGTTGCCACTAGGATAAAGCGCCAGCTCTTTTGTTTATTTATTTTAACGATGACGAGCGGCAGGCCGGCGCCTGAATATGCTGTTTGTCGGGCCACGACGAGCGAAAAACACACGAGCAGTCAACGAAAGACTGCACATGCGCAATGAACAGACTAACACATTGCGAACAGCCGGCAAAAATTTTCAACAAAGATTTAAATGACAACAAAGAATTTGTTGAATAAAGAAGAAACACTACAAAGGAAATCGTGGTACTGTATAGGTGTGTTGCATGGCGAGGTGAAACGGTTGGTACGTTCGAGATACTTGAAGACAGCATTATAAATTTCAACAGTTGGTTTGAATTCAAGACCTCTTTGTTGCGTAAGCACAACAGGTCTTTAAAAAACATTTTGATATGGTGTATGGCTAAACACGCCTTCTATTTTTTGTGCAGGCGTTTCAACTAAAAATATGATGTAATTTCTCCCACACAACGAAATGAAATCAGCCCTGAAATCAACGCGTGTGATGCATCCACATGCAAATTCAGTAAACATTGCCAAACCGCACTTAGGCTTTTCCTGGTAAACTGTCAGAAAGTATTTTGTTCTGTTTCCAAACACTTTTCATGCCTTGGGTGACTTTCTATTCACGACGTTGTTTTTTCAGCAAGCGAGGTGCAAAAAAATGAAATGCCTGTTGTTCATCGTGGAACGTTGCTCTACTTGTCCATGGCAAGCTAGCCCTCCTCAAATAATTGTAGGCCAACCGTGCGCCAATTCAGTGTTATCCTATGAGCACATCAGTGACTTATGCTTTCTTTAACAACTTAAACCTTTGAAGAGCAACCTATATTGAACGGCGGAAGATACCAGGGAAAGGTCGTATGCTTGAGAGGAGCGAGGGCTGACTGCCATATTTGCGATATTCGCAACTAACTCAATTTCTTTCAGAATCTTAGAAAACAATGGAATTTTGCGGACATTTTTTCAACTGGGCTTAGGGTCTTCATTACATGAAGACGATGTTGTGTTTTCCGGAATTTTTTGAGCAAACAACAGGCCTGTAGCATAGAAGTGGTTTTCCAAGATAACGGTTCCTCATCTCTGGTATCCCAGAAACGTCCAGATGGTAAGCGGGCACTGCATGGCAAAGATACGGACATGCAGAGAGAGGCGATGGATGTATCCCTCGGGAGCTCATTACACTAAACATTTGCGAACATGAATTTAAGACTAACATGATATTTTTTATTTGTTTTGCAATTGCTGGTTGTCACATAGGATTGCAACATACACCCCGAAGGCAACATGCACAGTTTCAGACGCGTATCCAGAATTTTGATAGGGGGGGGGCAAACAACAGCCAAGTCTCAACATTGAAATATTTAATGCCGCTTGTGTTTAAAGCGTCATCCATAAAAGGTGCAATTTTCTGGAGCTTTTTGTTCTGAATAATTATGTTCAGATTTAAGCCGGCAATTAGAACACCTGTTTGCACTGAATTGACAAGTTTTGAAAATTTGTTTTTAGAAAAGTTCCAAGCTTCCACTTCGGATAAAAGCCACCATTTTCTAGCAAGACTTTCTTGGAAAAGCGCTTGTGAAAATCCTGGTGCTATAAATGCAAGATCCGCAGCATGTTTCTTGCAGCCAATATTGCCGTTGAGCAAAAAGCCATAGTGGCCACAATTATGATTGCGCTTTTTATATTTACACGCTTCAGATGTACACCAACACACGTTCAACTGAAGTCGAGCAGTGACTTTGCTCTAAGACACCGACTCCCGACGTGGGTCTACACAACTTGTGCGCATATAAGACGCGGATCTTGTCCAATTCTTGAGCGAATGGTTGACGTATGCAGCTGATAAATGTAAGGCTGTAGAATCCATCAATGTGTTTGAAAAATGTTTGGAGTTTCTGCCATTAAACGTTAGGTAATGCGACTGTGTTAGCAAATTTGTACTGTACATGCACAACGATTGCCTCACAAAAATGATTGGTCATGTAGCAAGGTATTTAGACGTAACAATGTAATTCACAAATATGATAAAGACAATATTGTAAAATGGGGAAGGTTACACATGTCCTCTAAGCAAACTTGCACATGTCTGACCCACTCAGTCCACACAGAGTGTGAAAATGGTTGAGTATTTGCGAAAATGAAGCCACAGTCGATCATCACCATGGCACTGCATTATCGTTAAGAAATAATGGTCGCCGCAGCTTAACACCACAGTTGGTTAGTTGATCTAGCCCAGTGGTTCCCAAAGTATGGGTCGAAGCCCAAATAAAAGTGGCGAAGGGTCAAAAATGGATCACGCCGAAGCGTTCCAAACCGGAGTTGTGTATTTTCAACGTTACCACTGATTGTCTGTCTTTCTGCAGCGTAGGTCCTTGACAAAAGAGTGGATTGCTGACACTGAAAAGGAACCGAGCAACTTCTGCCAACATAATAAAAGTCTTCGCTCAACTGTTGTAAAAATAAAAACGACACCAACGTTTCAGCCAACTGACACCAGGCTTTCATCAGGGCAAATGGCGATTCGAGCAGGGAAGCATTGAAATCCACTAAACGCGTGTGATTGGATGACGTGGTGATAACACTGATTACGTTGAAGAGGCACATTAGATAAGGGAGAA
>JGI24021J15306_10011401_pt1 | contig 11045 bp, 10 predicted proteins | sample Ectturendosymbi1_FD_15306 | JGI IMG/M metagenome (IMG submission 15306)
GGTCTTGCACTCTTTGTCCCAGCATGGCACATAGTTCTTCCGACGTCCACGTGGGATACAGTGCTTGTCCGCGGATAGTAGGCTCTCGCAAAAATCCTGGTATGCCCTCTCAATATTTAAAAATGTCCGCAAAAGGCAATCTCTCAACGGATTCACATGTGTGGAGGCAAAAGCGCTTCCAATCAGCCTTGCAAAAGTCCCAGTGCTTTACCGGATTGCTGTGGGCAGGAACCTTGAGTCTTGGTGGCGTCATTAGGGAAGACCGATGTTTTGACCGTGGGAACTTTCCAAGAACACATCTGTCCGGCAGTCGACTGTTCTGGCCGAAGCTCGCGAAGGCCAGGTCTGGGTTGGTGCCGACGTTCCATCGGTGAGAGAAGAAACTAGCTGTTTCCTTTGGATCATGCAACAGTCCAAGGTTGTTTGATTTTGCCCAGAAGCCAGGCTCTCAGCGTCAGGAGATGCTTTGTCGTAACCCCAGTTGACATGCTGGCAATTGAAGTCGCCAACATACAGGCTGGGGTGTGGGAACGTCTGGATGGCCGTTGGTGTAAATCGCGAGCGTGGAGGTTTGTAGACATTAATGATCTTATATCCTGCGACACCTACGCACAACCACTCAGTCTCTGATAGTTCTGAAGACTGATCGATCAGTGACCATTGCAACCGCTCGTGGACACACGTGGCAAGGCCGTGATTCCTGCTCAGGGCTGACCCAGCTAGTGAAAAGTTGGCAATCACTAGCTTGTCAGCAGTTGTGCAGTGGGTCTCCTATAGGACGATGATGAAGGCCTTGTTCTTATAGGCTAGCTGCTCAATAACGCTGACCTTGTTTGTAGTGAGCCCCTTGGTGTTAAGTTGGAGTATGCTGGGTCGTGGGTCATCATCGGCAGCATTTGTTCTGCCGGGCCTTGCGCCAGGCCTTTCCTTACCCTGACCACGCTGAACACATCCAGCACGGGTAGTAGTGTTTGCTCTCGAAGCGACAGGTTTAGTAAGCATTTCAAGAAATGCTGCAACGGAAAGGGCTACGTGAAGGCATCTGTTATCCTCACCTGTCATCCTGCAATTGACTGAGAGAATATCACTGAAACTTGGAAGGTTTTTAAAAAATGAAGCATTTTGCAAATTTTCTGTTTTTGGTCCTCAACGGTCGGTCAAACAACAAAAAGGTTAGATTGATAGAACTTTGCCCACCCATGTTGATAGAGCACTGCAAGTCTCAAGACACAAAAAAATCGTGATATCACACTTTTGAAAATAAGAGAAAGATAGACCAAACCAGGTCTTAAGCAAAGGTGATCATGGAACCTGTGTGGTTTTAGGCAGGAGTCTACGTTTCATCTGAAACTTGGAATCGGAATTTTACATATAAACCGGAGTTGGAGAAGGATTTAAATTTTATATTTTTTCCGAAGCTGGATAATAGCTTTTATTAAATGTGAGGCAAACTTCGCAAGAACACATACTTCGTTGAGAATAGATTCTGGTGTTCTTTGTTCTTGGTTTTAATTTTTCGAAGCGTAAACAGGGGTTGGAGTATAAAGTTTCTGCGAGCTTCGGAGCAGGAGCTGGAGCTCTTTTTTGGAGTAGGAGCCAGAGCAAGAACATAAAAAATGTAACTCTGATCACCTCTCGTTTCGAGATGCAAAGTCTTGAGATACTATCACTTGTAATTGGCCTGTTTATCAACAATTCTTAGTTGTTGCAAATCAGTAAGAATAAATAATTGCCAGGGAAACGTTAACACTTTTGACAGCCGCACTACGGCTGCTTTTCGCCAGTTGCTCATTGATAGACTTAGTAGATTTTGTTTTACCTTGTACATCAACCAATTACAAATGTATTCAGATATGTGTGAAGAAGGATGGAATTGGTATCTTAACACCTAGATTTCCGCCGAATTAGGGGATTTGGCAATATTATTATGCACCAATTCACTCTTTGGCATATCTTCTCCTTTCTAAAGCATAGTTCCTGGGAGTTGACAATGCCTTTGCAAAAAGTAGAAAAAAGTAGAAAGATTAAAATTATTGTTTTATTGTCGCAAATCAATTTCCGTCTATTTTGCTGTTCAGATTGGTCCTTTAGGCCATTTTGGCACCTAAGCCCTGAAAGGGCCGAAAATACACTTTGCCTCACGCGATTCCGCCCATAACTCCCCAGTAGATATTGGTAGAGATCTAATCGATGTTCCTTAGAGAGATTAATCCCATTAACCGTCAAATTGTTTACGTCACAAATAATATAAAGACATGACACCAATGAAAACATTAGTGATACCAAGCAAAGCATCAGTTACAATCAGTCAATGACATTTTCATATAACGTATAAATTCTTGCATGTTAGATCTTCACAAAACTGAAAAATTTTAGTCAGAAAAACATGCTCTGACTAAACTTGCGTACAACCTACCACCTCATCTTCAAACCGGACCCCAAAAGACACTTTATGGTGAAGTGGCCCTGGTGACTGAACGGTTTTGTAGTGTCATATCTGGTTCCTTTGGTGATTGTTAAGGTTTTCGGCCAGTTTGTTTGGTAAAGTCGATGACAATGGATTGCCACTGACATCCTGTAAAATTTGTATCCAGTGGAATCTAATAGTCAGATATTGCATGGTTTGTTGAACCTTTGTTCGTGCTGAAGTGTATTGTTCACAATGTATTAGGAAGTGTTCAACGGTTTCTCGTAAGTTACACTCCTCACATAGGCCTTTCGGATGAAGTCCTATTCGATGTAGATGGTAGTGCAGTGAGCAGAGACTTGTGTGAAGGCGAAAGATCAAAGGAGAACGGGTGCGTTTTACCGAATGTTTGTTTATCAATACCTGGAAAGAAGTGCTGGCACAACAAGGCTTTGCTGTTCCACAAATAGAGGCAGTGATCGCAGACTTGAGAATCAGGGTAACTAATTTGGTGAAAGGGTTTTTATAGGTGACATCACCTTGGATAAGGTTATAGGTTGTGGAGAGATTATCAAGGAAAGCGGCAGCATTATTTCCAAGAATACCGGTGTTGGCTGGCAACCAAACACATGCGATCTCATGTCTTCTAGTAAGAATATTATTCTTTAGTAGAACAATTTTGCTTACTATTGACTCCTCCAGCAATTTCTTGCAATGGCTTCGAAAGCACTGAGACTATCAGAAAAGTAGCACAGCGCACATGGGAAGTTGACACCCAATGAAGACCGCTAAGAATCTTTTGAAGGTCCGAGCTGCGAACAAAAGATTGATGGCTTATTTTGACTCTTCTCAGCTGCGGTACATAGATATCGTTTCCTGTTTTTTTTTCTTAAGATCCGTCAGTAAACCCATGAACGAATTCATTTCTTCATATTGTTGCAACCTCTCCAGTGGTGTTGTGTTGATTGTGTGATTCACCACGAACGGGATGCGCGCGAAGAACCAAAATATATGTATGTGGCGCGAACAAGCAATAATAGAGTGATCATGGCATGTGAACTCTATTGTTGTTTGCTGCCACAGTGCGAAGCTTCGCGCATATGCCGCTCGGGATTTCCGATCGCAACAATATTATAAGCAGCTCTTTAAATCCACTGCTATGTCGAACCAGATCTCCAGCCAGCTGATGAGCAGCCATTCGTTTGTCCCCTCATGCACAATTGTCAAACGATGCACTCCAAAGAGAGGTTGATGGATTGGACAGTGATGGACGATATATCAACTGTCTGTTCCTCTGCGTCACACTCACAAGCCACAGAAAAAGACCACACCCCATTTGTGTCAGCAGGAATGGAAACGACCGACACCGGTGTAGATGTGGTTAAGTCGGATTCACGCTGTTCTTTTCTAGGAGGGTGGGTGTCGACGCCTGGAATGAAATTGCCTCAGTTTCGTAGTGTTCTCCAACCACTCCGCATTCCATCGGTGAACTGTCCAGTGCGTCGCGCTTTTGTTTTTATTGTCAGACTGATGGTTTGTTGTGCGGCGGGTACAAATTGGTGTCAGGATTTGAGATGCCGTGAATTCCCATCCGGTGAACAGTTGAGAGCTGAATGGAGCAAGTGTCAGGGGTCCATGGCACAGCGTGCTAGAGGCAATGTGGCTCCTTTGCGCTGAACCGCAGCAAGGTTGGATGCCCGCGAGGATGAGAAGATTGTCCGATAGTGCAGGATGCAGGCGTCCAGTCACAGTTCGCATGGCGTCTTTAGCGACAGGATCACTGAAGCAGGTGTGAGTGCTGCGGCACTAGAGAGGAGCGCAGTGCTTTGCTATTGAATGGACAGCAGATAAGGTGGCTGTGCGCAATGGAGTTTCCCCAAGCCGCCCCAAAAGTGCGATGCGTGATGCGAAATGGCTTTTTGCGCAATGGCTCGGGGTGTCGGCGATACGATAGCGTCTTATCCAGCGTTACTCCGAGATATTTGGACTCGGAGCAAAAGGGCACGATTTCTTCATTCACGTGGACATTCAGCTCACCCTGATGTTCCTTGTTGTCAAAATAGAAGATTGTTGACACCGTGTTTGTATTGCTGAGCTTTAACTTCCTGTTCTTGACCTATATATTCACCTATATTTGCCATGTCGTTGCTGAGCACTCCTTCCACTGCTTGCCAGTCTGCATCAGCATGCATGATTGCTAGATCGTCGGTGAACGCATAGTTTCTGGAGACGGTGATGGGCAAGTCAGAAGTGTAGATATTAAAAAAAGAGGTGATAGGACAGATGTAAAGCCATTTATGAAGGGTCGTAACCTTCTCGTAGATTTGTTGTTACCGGTGGTAGGGATGAAGCTGCACTTACCAAACAGCTCCATGAGCATGTGCCTGTTAGATGAGAATTGCAATAGCGTGTAGGTAAGGCCGCAATGCCATATAGTGCGGTGGGCAGTTGTGAGATCGACAAACACAGCTCATGCCTTTTTCGCCAATAAGTTTACTTCGATGTCTTGTGCCAGCACGGTAAGCAAATCTACGATCGACCTTAATTTAAATTAATATGACATGGGAAAAATCAAAGGGATTCTTTTGAGAACCCTATTCTCATGGTAAAGTTTGGTGATCGTCTGATATTGCAGGGTATAACCTTTCTAAAAAATTTCTTCAAAGATTGAAGGGGTGGAAACCACCTACACTTGCTGTGATTTTGTCAATTTTGATAATTTTGCCACTAGCTCCAAAGGATTCATAGTTTTCTATGACGCAAACTTTAGATACAAAAATCTCAGTTTGCACAAACAACATTGGCGTCAACTTTCAGTAAATCTTAGTGCTATGCATATACGTCGATTTGCGAATGTGTAAATAACAGCAAAAGCAAGGATGTTGTACTACGCCTAATCAGATGAACAACATAAAATGTGTGGGAACATAGTCTGACTGCATACCACGCGTTATACTGTTTTTGTATCAAATCATCAATAATATTTGGAGCGACAGGTGTATGTTGTAACGATATAAAAACGATGACATGACAAAGGACTTACCTAATTGCCAGGCACACAGTAAAATTTTGAATAATATGAGCTTTTAAACAAAAACTGAAAAAATATTCCGTGTCCTTTGCATCTCGGACCCTCCTTAAACAAGTGAAAAAGCACTTGGCTCAATAAAAGTTACATATTAACTTTCCTGGTAAGCATTTTATGGCGAAAAGATGGAACATAGGGGTGTGATCGAAAAGTTAAAATCATGTAAGTTTTTATCATGCGGTAATTGTTTACTTTTTTATTCTTTCTTTAAAAAATTTCCAATAAGAAGTAATTCGCAATTGCCAACTTTTTTCATATTTGTCGCTGAACCCAAAAGCAATGAACATTCAACTGCGCAAAATAATATATTTCACCCACGTGGAGGAAGGAATATTTCTTCCAGAGGTCGTTTCACCTTTCTGATGTTGTCAGAATGCTCTGGTGAAGATGGCTGTGGATTGTGATCTAAACGTAATAGAGCATTAATCTGATTTTGTAGACACATTCTAAACCAGGGTCTCCAAACGGTTTTGTCCGAGGGCCACATAAGTTATTGCACAACAGTTCGAGGGGCGGACATCTTACGTAATGTGATTCTTTCGGGATATGTTACATTCCACGAAATCAACATATTTTCGTACATATATTATGTTTTCATTATTGACAAAATGTCTTCTCGGGCCGAATGAAATGGTTACGCGGGCCGCATTTGGTCCGCGGGCGGTAGTTTGGAAACCCCTGTTCTAAACTGAAAACAATTCTAGTAACAGGTATCAACATTTTAAAGTGATTTTTAATTTTGATTTTTTCTAATTTTTAATTTTAATGTTTTGAAACAGATAGGAAGTCCGATGAGTACAAACACACACTATCTCCACAACGCAGGTTGATGAAAACAGACACAAAAGGACATTTTATAATGGTGGTGGAGGTACGAACCACAGGGTAATGGATACTTAACACAATTGTTCTCTTACCAGTGACACTTGATACAGCACTACATCCAGAGTAGGCAACTGAGTCTTTACCTGGCCAAGGCCAGGTAAAGTACAAATGTGTTGTGGCATGCCCACGCCCTCAAACAAACACTGTAACGTCCGAGCACTCAGTCACAAAGTAAAATGCGGTTGTAGTGTTCAAAGAATAAGGACAAATATAAACAATCTGACTGCATCAAAGCGTGCAACAATACATTGCTAGACTTTCTGCATCGTTCAAGAAACACGTAAGCTACACACTTTTTCTCAATTATGCTTGAAACGTAGGAATGTTGCACTGAATCTGATAACTACTAACACTCTTTCTCCACGGCGAGCCCGATCCATTCATTTCTGCATTCGACGTGTCTCGAGTTAGTTTTCCGTTCACGAATTAAACGAACGTCGATCACGTTACGTCTCCGTGTTTGCTCAGACATAGAAACTACGCCGGCACACATGTATTGAAATTGATTGAAAATACATAATTTTGAAAAACATTTTTCGATTGTTGAAATGCAATAGACAAATCCAAACAGGAATGAGTATTTCTCAAAGGATGGTGTCCAATAGAAAACCTTCAACAACTTCGAAGCTATCTCCAATTTTACATTCACTGCATGAAATCAATCTTCAAGAACGTTTCTTCATCAAGGCTCACTTGTATTTGATAAATCCTGACCAATTCTACCTCCCAAACCGATGAAAAGTTAGAGCAAAATTTGGACAGGCATAGTAGGTCATGGTGAGTAGTTGCCCCAGCTGAGAATATAATTCTTGAAATTAGGAGTTACGTCAGCTTAAAATATGATTCTTGAAAGTTTGAGCATATTTGGCATACATTCATTGAAGTGCTTTTTGTTAAAACTGTTTGCAATACAAGTTTTAAAAAATTATATAAAAATTTTTTGTTGAAATTTGTGTTGCAAATATGCAAATTCCTTAACCGTTTAGAGACGGCTCATAGACACAATGAATGTTTTCTCATGATTTTTTAAGCTTTTGTCCACTTGCCATATCTGTAATAAGACCAAAAATAATTTTATTTTTTGAAATTTTGCTGTACTTGTGTGTTTTATTTTGTTCCTATTTTGGGAACGTTGGTGTCTACTGCTACTGGAAAATATATAAACTAACCAAATTTCGGCTTTGCAAAATCATTGAGAAAATGCTTGTATTTCTTCAGTAATAAGACTATTTACTAAAGTTTGAACTGCGTTTCCGTAGATTTGAAACTCTTCACACATATGTTGCACATAAAATACGCTGGCTTGCTTTTCATAGCATGACAAAGCCAAAACACCAACTGCATAAAACAACCACATACACATACAAAATGCAACAGCTTGTTGTGAACGCAAACTGTTAAGAAGATAGAATGAACCGGGCAATGTGTTCCTGCTCGTTTAAAACTTTTAATATGGAGTAGAAATGAAGTTTAGCTGCAATGTATGAGGTTTGGGAGAAGCAGCACCTTTTTTAACGCAAGTGTTCCCAGGACAAGTAAAACTCAACAAATCCACTAACATCACACAACGTATTCCGTGCGACCGAAATAAATTTGTCATGACCATGCCTTTACTGATCCTATCTTAGCGACTTTCTGCGAACAACACACGTAGATAAGATGGGGCGCCACGGCCGTGGAAAATATGAGACAGGATCGCAAAAGTTTCCGCTTTATTTCGAGATGATTTTTTACCCGAATTAGCAAAAGTAAGAGCACAAGTAACAGCCGTTTGGCAAACAAACCAAGTAAAACACTGCGATGAAAATAAAACGTGGTTTCAGACACTCAAACACGAATGTTATTCCATTCAACCGAGATCATAATTAAGTGCACCAGGATTTCTTTTGTTAATTGCAACCACGGATAATCCTTTAGTTGAGGCACAAGCCCGACTGCTGAAAACACATTTCGAGTCGACAAATTTGGCAAGAAAGTGGACGGAAAATGCACGCGAACCGGATAATATGACTACGAATATGATGCATCAGTAAGGACTCCTATTCTTGGAGGAGCTATGCAACACTTTTCATTTTTTATCCACTTACAGTTAGGACTTTTACACTTTTACAAGGAGCTTACAAGAAAAATCTAGAGGGTACTAGGAGACGAAGGTTCGTTTTCATCAATTCACAAAAATTATTTTTCGGATGCTCATTTACGACCCATGGCGGCGCAGTTGCTCACATACCACTAAGGAAATCACAGCAAAATCTGTGGCTGTGATAGATATGTACAGCGACCTTCTTTGATTTTCTAATCGCCTTGCATTCTTGGGCAAAGTAGTGCAACAGTAGATATATCATAAAATAGGGGAAATTTTGTAAACCAACCTTATTACGCCATTGCTAGAAAAAAGTGCAAAGCAAGGCCCATATGCAGCGATAATCAACCTACCCACAATTCAACTACTCTAGAAGTTTCCAATTTTTTGTGTGCGACCCAAATCTAAGTTTAATGAACATCTCGTGACCCAAGCCTCAAAGAACGTATTCTGACATTAACAATTTTACTCCAAAATAGTACCGTAATCAGTTGATCTTGACTTCTGAATTTACCAACCACGTCATCTTTTACCACATAGCTGTTAAAGTTCCCGGATGAATTATGAATGATGGAAAAATTCAGAATAAGCTGAAAGAGGTTGAAATAACGTGAAAAGAGGTGCATCAACGTTTTTGTGGTTCGCCTAACTGCATGCTTGCACTCCTCGCACCTGAGAAATACAGTTGCAAGGGAAATCAGCAACACTTTCCCTCGACGATGAAAATGAACCAGACAACGTCAGAACCAAATCAGGATTCCGTCACCTTGACTTGACCAACTATGGCAAAGAATGCACAAGAAATTCCTAAAGGAAATGTGCAACAGCTTTCTACTGCAACGGAGAAGGAAAGCTTCGCCTTAAAGAGGGAGGAATGTTACGACGGAATCGACATTGCATGCTACCCATCTTAACATCAACCATACAGGAAAGCAAAATTCGGTTTGGATCAAGATGATTTAAACATACGCTGAATCACCTGTAAGCACACGTAGGCTACAGGACAAGAAGCCGCGTAAAAGAGGACTTTGGCCTCTGTCGATTGGGATTCGACTGATTGACATTGTCACATGCTGTTGCTCACCAACACATATCTAAATGCCTGAAAGTCTGACTCAACGCTGAAAATAACGACTTGCGTCGTTTCAGGTCATACTGTGAATGTCGAAGTTTTCTTTCCAAAAATTGGCAAAAAGAGAGCCAACGGAACAAACATACGCTGAGCGCTGTGATTGTGAAGAATGGGACGTTTGACGTCATATATTTAGAACGGAATTTTATTATAATGGAGCAGGTAAGACTTCCGTCACAGCGTGTGGCAATGGTGACTCTACAGTGCATGCCTTCCAGCGTCAACGAAAGTGTCACGCGACATTGCTACACGTTGTGGTAATTTCTTACTATTTCACAGGGTGATTTCATAATTTATCTGCATTTTTACGTTGCTGAACATTCATAGCAAGAAACGTCACTGCATTATCGTGTCTTTCAGTTTTCTTTGTCATGCCACTATACTCTCCATCCATTTAACGTACTTCGAGCTCACGATTGTCGTCTGCTTGTTTCGTTCAACTACAGAGAATACACGCGAACCACAAATCTTAAGCTCCTGTGTAAACTATGAGCATGTTGTTCAAGATAAAGGTCGCAACCTAGATTACATCGAATTGAATTGTAAAGGTGCGTGAGCGGGTGCGAAGAGCGCTAGTAGTTGCGAAACCTAAGCCGAATGAGTCATTCGGATCCCTAAGTGTTATTGCTCTGTATCTCTACTGTGTGGCCCTTTGTAGATGCCCGAGGGACTCATCTACTTGTAGGTTTGTGTCGAACCATTCAGGATCAGCCGGATTTTCAACAGAGTAGGTCAACAGCAGTTAATGTCATCTTGCTGACGCAAGATATTGAGGACAACTTTTTGGCTAAGACGAAGGCCAGAGCTGTATTTGTCGATCTTGCAGCAGCCTAAGGCACTGCATGGTATCGCGGCTTCACCTGCAAGTTACTGTCATTACAACCTGACAGGCACATATTCCGCATGATCATTGAGATTGTTCGCAAACGCAGCTACACCTTCCCACCCGCATCAACAAACGGAGAAGGTTATCAAATCTAAAAAATGGCGTCACACGGGGATTTGTCTTGACAACCCTTCTTTTCAACATCTACACCTCAGATTGCCAATCACAGTCTCCAAAAATCAAAAAGTATGCATACGCTGACGATCTAGCAATCATGCACACAGATGGAGACTGGCAAGCAGTGGAAGGAGTGCTCAGCAAGATCAGGCGACTATGGGTCTATAGTTCCAGATGCGAAAGCTAAAGCTCATCGCTGCAAAAACAGCATTGGCACTTTTCCATCTCAACGACAAGGAAGCTAAACATGAGCTGAAAATCAATTTCACATACGAAAGACTGCTCTTTTGCCCACCTCGGAGTATCTTTGGCCAGGACGCTCATGTATCGTCGACACCTCGAGCCACTTGACACAAAGCTGACATCACGCATCGCACTCTTGAAGCAGCTTGCTGACTTGGGCTGGGTGGAAAACACCAACCTTAGTCCTGGTCCATTCAACAGCAG
>JGI24021J15306_10011402_pt1 | contig 11045 bp, 5 predicted proteins | sample Ectturendosymbi1_FD_15306 | JGI IMG/M metagenome (IMG submission 15306)
GGATAAGAGAATTACGATAATTCGCTTGTGGTGACTATCACAGTGACTTGTTACTCATGGGCACCATCTAGCGGTGACCATTTATGTACATGTGGCGCCATCTTCTGGCCGCCACATAAGTCTGGTGACGGTTCTGCTGCATAGAAATTTGTTTTTGCAACGACGGAGGCTTTTGTTACCACATACTGTTGAAGCAATCGAGCTGATTAATCTTGAATAAAAGATGACCAATTGCGAATTATTTAATCATGCTTACTTTGCTACCGTGCCAATACTGCGCAGTTGCGCAAATCTTGACTCACTCGCTAATATTAGGTGTCGTGACAACCACAACATCCTAAACTTGTCAAAATATAATGGCCAACACAGAGTGCTTTTCAAGAGAATTAGGTCCGGCAATTATCAAACTCGTGTCTAGTTCGCGTTGAACCTAATTCCCCATGAACCGCCTTAACTGCGCACACTATGAGGTGACAGCGTAGCTTGCCCTAAAAGGATTTGTTTCTTTTCTTTGCCATTGTTTGTTTAGTCATCACACAAGTTGTTTATATATCATACTGTATAATTATAGTTTACACAGAAATAATTACAAATTCTTTTCATGCAAGGAAGTTAATGCAAGAGGAAGAGAAAAGAATAATTATAACAAGGCATGCAAAAGAAGAAAAATAAAATGAATTGGTTTCGTAATAAAACAAAGCACCAGTGCGTTTTATCACGAACTGAGTGTCGTGTCGCTTTAGAAACCAAATCACACGCATGCGCTGTTTACAATAATTGCTTCATACGCAGGCTCAGTTACCCTTCAACCCACAAAGTTGCATCCGTTGCTGTCACGAAAAACAAAAAGAGCATACGCAAGTTAGACGCACATTTTGTAATGAGTTTCTGCAAAACTGCAATATTTGGTAACATCATTTCCAAGGCCTGTGCTTGCTATTCCAGCAGCCTAGGAAAGATCCAATTTCAGCGACACTCATACCTTTGGAAGTGTTTGTGTATGGAAGTATTCGCTTATGATGACGCCATCCTGTTCCGTCAACAATGGCACGACCTTTCCACAAAATTGCCGACTTTCTTTACTTGGCAAACCTAAACGAAAACACTGTCTTTGCACATCTTAAAATTGCCAGTGCTCCCTAAACAACACCATTCACCTAAATACGACCCTTTTCCGTTGTGCACACGGAGTAGATAATGGCAATTGTTTAAAATCAATACAATTTAATAAATCAAAACCCATTTTCTTTGATTACCAAGTTCATCAAAAAACTATCTACACAAGTAAAAGGCGTTACAGCATTCATTTAAAAAAATGTAGACCTCAAAACAAGGTCGCAACCAGTTTATATTTTTGGGGGTAGAATAATTCTAACTTGGTGTTGCACTATTTTTGGGGTGGAAAACGGCTGAAACTTCTTGTTATACCTAACAACAAAGTATGATTTTGAAAATTCCGGGAGAAATTTTCCGGTAACCCATTCTCTAGCTGCGGGCCTGCCTTAAAACCTTGTTAGGGCCCATCATTACAGTCTCGTGTCGCACATATCAACGGAGGTCCACCTGCGAAATAAACTGTGACGTTCGCGAACGCCACCATATGGTTTGGATGCGCACTAGCTGGAATCTCTTTGGTTAAACATATTAAAGTGGCGTGTCTGAAGGATCGAAACTTGAGTGGTTGACTACCGTACTAATTCCAATAATACCGGCGTTTTGGCGTTTCCTAACCTGACTACACTTGATGGCTGAAACACGATGAACATGATTTTGTGAAGACTTCGACACAGGCCCGTAGCCAGGTTTTAAGGCTGGGGGCCAATAGATTTTAGGCCTGAAAGACTTTTTGTTGTATGTTTAAAACAAAATTTTCTGGACCCAACAAAATTTGGGGATGCTGTCCCCGAATCCCTCCCCCCCGTGACTACGGGTCTGCTTTGGAATAAACCTACTCGGGTAAAAGCGGCGCAGCTGAAAAATCGAGAAATGAAAATAACAGTGACTGGTAACCCTAAACTTTGTAGTGAGCTTGATACATTGCAGCCTGCAAGGCACGTTTTGAATGCTCTGACGCACACCATTGATCGACTTAAAAGCTCTCTAGGCAGGACTTTTTTCAGCACACATAAACAACAATTTTTACTCTACATATCATGTTCTACGCTGCGTCAATAAAGTTTGTTGTATATTAGGAAAGATTATTAAATGAATGAATTTTTTACCAAATTGCAACATGCTTACCTTGTGTAAGCGAAGTTGAAACTAACGGATATTATTAACCGTTAAGCAGGAAACTTGCAATAGTGGTGTCGATAGCCGCTTGTTACTAGCCGTCAAGTCACTGTATTCCTGATCAGACGTTTTTGTCTGTGTCGGGGGATTTGAATCACAACCGTGCACCGTTGGTGTTAGACTCAGACAATAGTGGGTGCTGACACCATTCCTTTACATAGTCCACATCAGGGGTCTCCAAACTACGGCCCACTGGCCAAATGCGGCCTGCGAAACCATTTTATCAAATGATGAAAACAAATTACCAAAATTTTGTTAATTTGGCAGAAAGAAACATATCCCAAAACAATCACATCACGTAAGACACCCGACCCTCGACATTTTCTGTAATAGCTTATGCGGTCCTCGGAAAAAATCGTTTGGAGACCCTTGGTCTGCATGAATTGGATAGAAAGTCACAGCCGAATCCAGGAGGGTGTCACAGTTGGGAGATGTAGGATCAACCGCTTACTTACGGCAAACCTCTTCTCAACAACGTCTGCCAGCATGCACTCTATCGGTTTTCTGCTCGTGCGACCGGGACGGAATTAAAAGTAGCACCAAAAAGATCGAGGCATTATGTCTGTTGAGACACCCTATGCACTTAATATGCAATGTACACTGCAAGTGAGTGTGGCAATGCACTGAAGCAGGTGGAGACGCTCAAGCACCTTGGGGTGTTATTTACGAGTGACGGGAGGCGGAGGGAGGAGATTGATACACGGAATGTTAAAGCTAATGCAGTTCTGCGTGAGCTTTTTCCGTTCTGTGGTAACAAAACGGGAGCTTTCAAACAGCCCAAAGCTGTGAGTTGTCAAAGCAGCGTTTGTTCTGATCCTTACGTGTGGTCATGAATCTTGGGTTATGATTGAAAAATTTTACCTCAAGTGCAAGCGGCGGAGATGGAATTTTTGCGAAGATTAGGTTCATGGTAACGACTTGCGACAAAGTGCGCAGCTGTAAAATTCACAGAGCTCTGAATATCGAAACACTTCTCCTCCCAATCGAAAGATCCCAGCTACGTTGGTGCGGTTATTTGTCCAGGATGCCCGGACGAAAGACTGCCGAGGCAAGTCCTGTTGGCTAAACACACGGCAAAACGGTTCAGAGCTTGTCCAAGGCCCAGGTGAAATGGCTACATTTCCGACCTTGATTGGTCCCGTCTTGCTGTGGTGCCAGCAGAATTAGCTGAAATTGGTGTTGCACGCGAGGTATTTTTTGTTGTTCAAGGGGTGCTGGCCTCGTGCCCCTCCCTAGAGAAAAAGCTAGCGCGAAAATGAACAAATGATGAATGTACTTTACTGCAAAACCGTTGTTATTTTTAAGCATTCCCAAATTTTCAGCAAATGGAGAAATACAGTGCAGTGTAATGCACATCACGTGCACCAGTTAAATCTATTTTGGTACTCAAAACAATGTCTTGTTTTACGATTTTGGTTACCTTAATATTGCTTACTTATCGCCAAAATTGAAGCAATTAAATAACAAGACTAATGAGAAAGGTTTTCCCTTTACGCGTAAAGCAAACCATTGGCAGTAAACAAAATGTGCTGCACCTGTCAGACAGTAAGAGGACAATTTCTCTAAAAGAAGTCAAAGCCACGCGAAAACGTGTTTGAATATTTTAAGAATTATAGTAACAATTTTCCGAAATTAATCCATAATATAAAAAATGTTTGAAAAACGATTTTTACGGGAATAATCCTCAGACCGACAACTATACATATTCCACTCTTTATGTGTCCGATGTCGTTGGTGTTTCTTCCATTTCTTCTGTGATTTTGCTAAACCCTTTGAAATTAATCACTAGTTCCATCGAGCTCTAACACAATCTCTGGTGAATTTCACCTGAACAAAAATGTTGAAATATTGAGATATTTACGCATGACGTTTCCGAATATTGCATTTTAAGTTTGCAAACGTAACACTGCTTCATTCATTTTGCTGAATATATTTCAAACCAACTGGCATTCACCAGATTACTCGTTTGTCACATAAATTTAGATACAGCTGCAAAATTCAAGAATCCCGAATGTGTTACAGTAGTCAGGCGCCAAGCCCCGTGCTGATACTATTTGCAGTGTAGCCAAATCAATATTAGCTCTGCCGTTTTCTTTGTTTGTGAGGTTTCAGGCCTTACACCAGAGTATCGTCAGTGTTCAGACTAGTTTATCAAGCTCTCTGAAGTTTTTCATGTGAAGAAATCAGACAGAATGATCTTTATATTAGAGGTTTGCAATACTCTATAAAGAATTTGCGAGAGTCTGAAACATTGACTTGCAGCTGAGAGAAAGTATCTGATACCTTCGCTTACGAGAACAGAAGATTTCGCTGTACAAGAAAACATTGTTTCCATTGCTTGGCAGAATAATTTTTTCCATTAATTCCTGAAGTCGCAAAACATCTGCATAATGGAACTCCTAAAAGTATGACCTCCAGCACGAGGGTTGGTTACAACTCCAACTCAACAAAAACTTTTGCATCGTCATGAAATACCTGCAGTTAAACATTCTTTTTTTGCTACACTTTTACAAACAAGCTTGTATGGAGACTTGCTGAAATGATTGGAGCTGTGTTTTGCAACTTTAAAGATACAAATAAGTTAATAACATTTCATGTTTAATAACATCACTGAATTACCACAAAACGCTTGATGAGATGGAGAGGGAGGATTCAGAAATGTTGGCACAACTGGTTGATTTTGTATTTCAGTTTTACTAAAGCCATGTTAGAAAGGAATTCAGTGCCTGGTAATGTTTTGTGAAAATCACATTTCTAAATTTCAAAACTGTACACTTAACTGCATTGGGAAAATGTTATTATTTCATGTTATTGTTATTAAATGTTATTATTATATTAAAATGTTATCAAATGTTATTATAAAAATTTATTTTTTCCCGAGATAGTTGTTGCGCATCATCAGTTGCGTCATCAGTTGCGCACTTATTCAGCAGCACACATGCAGTGCATATTACTGTGAAACGTCCTTCTCCAAACTGCAATTAATGTGGTACGAGACAACTACTATTTTACTGTAGCTCTGAAACTTCAAGAAAAATTGCTTAAATTTTTGTTCATGGAAATTTGCGAAAATGCTGTGCTTGTTTGATTAAGCAACAGTCAACGCAAAACATGCATCGGTTCAAATTTCTTTAAAAAGAAAACATAAAGGCAGTTTTTGGTAATTTTAACATCGCATAAGTTTGTATCGGTATCCATTCACTTTGCCTAACGCTATATACTTTTTTGGAAAACTTAGGCGCAATGACGAGTGAATTTTCAGCTCTGAAATTTGCTTATATTGTCTGATTGCTCTGTGTCCGAGAAACTTTCATTTGCAGTGATAGATTGATAGATAAATAAATAGAGTTAATTGGCGCCAACAATAAACATTATCATGAAAATAAAGTTAAAGCGTTGGGACACCGAACAAAAACTCTTAAGCAGCTTGTCTCATTGGGCACCACTCGAGAGTTTCATAAAATTTTATCATTTTTCAAGTTATTGGCCGAATTCTTGCGAATTTAATGAGGTTATATTTGTTGAAGAGATTGCTGTCGGCTGGATGACCAGCTGATTTGCGCAGGAGTGCTTGGTCGCAACCGGTATCTACCGTGGTTTACCCAGTCCCGGAGGCGCCTGAGCTTGGCAGCGAAAATGTAAACCCAGCTAAAATGAAACTCTGCGCTGGTTTCAATAAACACAGCGTATCACGAAACTTACAGTAGAGTTTAGGTAAAATTCCCTGTAAGCATCCGTTTATATTTCTTTAGTAAGAAGGAAAACATGCTTTGGTTGTGCTGTGATAAGAGTGCAAATCGACTTTTGTTTGCGATTGTGCAATAACGCTGTAATGAATTAAACGTGGTAATGATTTCTGAGGAAACGTATTCAGCAAAGAAAAAAGTAGCTGCCAGTAATAAGAAGTGTTAATTATTGAGCGGAACCGTTCTTCTGCCTTCGGAAATTTTTGAATTGCATATTCGTACTTTAAGTGAATACCAAAATTGTTTGTAATGACTGTGATACTCTTGAAATCTATTGGGTTTAAGCATTGAGTACTAGGTCAAAGTTGTTTTAAAAAAATTTAAAAAATGCCTCTCATATCGACTTGTATAACTTCGCAAAGTTTCTTGATTTTTTTGTATAACCATAAATTGTATATCACTCGAACCGAAGGTACAAGTGACATATAAATGTTTGCGGTTATCACAAAAACCATGCTCTTGTTTTCCGAAATAAAATATTTTGGGCAGTTATTCGACTGACATATACAAAAAAACAACAATCTAGACTGTATTGTGACGCAAAGTCAGAAGGTACACATGAATTCGCTAAAGTTTGCGAAAGTACTGTATGCGATTCATACATGTCTCCCATACAATATGTACAAAATCATTTCGCAATTTTGTTTTTGAAGGCTCCGAGTTTGAACAAAACGCAACCAAAGCTTTGTAACAAACATGATCTTGACAAATTGACTGTGACGCAACAGCTAGCCGGGAGCCCACCTGTCCACTCGTTAAGCAGAAGAGAGAAAAAACACTTGAAATGAAGTTTATGTCCTGTTATGAGAATAACTGTCTCTTGTCTCCTTTCAAATAGTGTGTTATCTAACTTTAAAAATCCGTAGAATTTTATTCTGTATATCAACCGTAAACAATTGGTAACGATTTTCGAGGCTATACCTGAACTTGCGCTCATCGCGTTATGAAAAACCCTGGTTTATTTGCTGCGGCAAAAGCGAGTTTTTGTAATTCATACAGATTAGAAAAGTAAAATGCTTTAGAAGTGAAGTTCATAGAATTAAAAGAAGTAAATTGTAAAGAATTGTTCTTAAATGGAGAAGCCGGCGAGACCTGCGATAGTAGAAGAGTTGTTAGAATAATAGAAAAGCAGGAACTGCCAAAGCCAAACATCAAATTACTCTATTTGAATAGGGGCTTGATGCTTACACAGCAGGCGAAGTATACACTTTGGTAATGTTAGACCCAGACCTAATATTAGAGTGTCTGATTCATGGCTGTGGAAGTATTCCTTTCGACAGAGAATGATCATTCAAATTAATGTCCTTTTCTTGTAAATGTTTGTCTCCACCATATGCCAAACTTGCTAGAAAAGTTTAGTAAATCCAACATCACGGATATTTACGAAAATCCTTGAGCGTCTAATCTTTTTGATGCACAAAAGCTGATTTGATTGAATTCATAAGTATGTGTTACGAAATGAGAGAATTTTTCAATGATATTGCGTTTACGCTAAAGTGTAGCTTATATGTTTTAGGGATATGCCAAAAAAGGTACCTTAAATATTTCAGCAAGATTTCTATTTCTGCACATCTGCAAAAGTTACTTTCGCAATTTTGATCCGACGTGAAAACATTTGCTCTACCCTGACAGCAAAACTTGCGCTAAATGCTCTTCACTACGTGACTCAAGCATATGTTTTCAATTTTTATCAGCAATATTCAAAACAAACAAAGTGCAAAAATATGCTCCTTTCTTCAAGAAAATCTTTATCTGTTTTGCAACGGCATCTGGTCTCTTCACTGAGGATTTCCACTGTTAACGCAACCCAGAGTAAGTCTCCATCTCAATCTCTGAATTAATTGGGAGTTAAAAATATTGGGTTCCTAATCACGTACGCAATATTTTTAGGTGCAAGATTGCAAGAAAACCAGCCGCTTCCGTACGAGGCAATCCCTCAACCAAAATCTGCCAAATTTTTTGGAACAGTATTGGACTATCTCACAAGCTACGAAGCGGATAACTTCTTTGATCATGTAATTTCAAGACATAAGGAATTAGGGCCAATCTACAGGGAACAAGTTCTGAGAGGTAAGCTGAAAGCCGCAGGAATTAAAAGATACAATAAAAAGAAAATTGATTTTCGAACAACGTCATTTTATCAGTGTCACTCCCTAAAAAGTACGTTTTTTCCGACAACAAAAAAAAAGAATAAAACCATTTCAAACAAATAGAGTAATTTTAAGTGTCTCGTGTGGTTCTTCTCTTCAAGCTTAAGCTGCAATCCAGTTGTTCTGGAAAACGAGAAATCATCATCACAACACCGTAGGCGGCATATTGTAGACAAACTTCTTAAAGGTCAAATGAATTGGTGTTAGTTTAAATAGTTATGCAGGGAAACCCCTATTTAACCTGCCCTTACATTCATAATAAGTACATCCACCTATTATTTGGAAAATTTCTCTGCACATAAAGGTTGGGGACAAATTGGTAATGCAATTATTTCACGACTGAGACAAAATAACAATGCATTTTGCTGCACGAATTGAGCCATGGTTGAACGTTAAAGTCAGCTATGTTTAACGCTATGGCAAGCAACGTCGGCTATTGTCAAAACTCTGGTTGAAAATTAGTGACTGACAGTTTTGCTATGTGTAAAGCTATAGTTTGCGTTTTTTTTGTGATTATTGTGTTTTCTTGTTAGTGCAAGCAACTAATTTCTGTTTTCAGGATTTACCGACAAAATGGTTGTATGTTCAAGTCCAGAAGACTCTGAAGTCATGCGAAGAAATGAAGGACGATATCCTCAGCGACAATTGCTTGGTTTCATTAAAAAAGCACGTCAAAAGCTGAATCTTCATGAAAGCATTATCGAGTTACAGGGGGAAGAATGGCACAAGGTTAACTATACTCTACAAGAGTCTAAAATAGATTGTGTTTTCGATTTTCATATGAAAGAATTGGTTTGTCCATAAAACGACTATTTCATAAATCAATAAACCACATATTATTAAACCACACACTCATACTCTTGATATACGAGTGTAATGGGCTTCATAGCGTCCATATCGTAAATCAATTCGTAGTTTTCAATAATATTTTAAGATTGCCCATGAGTAGAAAAATTACTGGTGGCACGCATGAACACTCCCAAGTTCAAATTTTCAGCACATGCTTGCCCTTGAGAAACCGTACGAGTACGTGATATTTTCGTGGCTTGCGTTTGGGTAACATGTTTTGGTTTAGATCCTTACGTGTATTTGTTTAAGAAACATTTCACTGGCTTGCATGACGGTATTCATTTATTTATTTACAAATAGCCAATAACGACAGAACAAGTCCTGAACTAATCATTGGCAACGCAGTTACAGAAAATAGGGAGGCCCACACACAAAAAGACATTACAAACAGAAGCCACGGCAGATGCTAATGGGGTATTGAAAGGGTGGGTGCTTTGATAAAAACAAACCCGTCTGCATAAATAAGAATAAGTACGGATTTTTAGATAGATCGAGATGTCCAAACAGAAGTATTTTGGTCAAATCGGTAAATTCAGAAGAGGAAAATATATTTTCATCCACAAGAATCTTGCAGAACACAAATTCGCAATTGGGTTTAGGTCCGCATAATTCCCGGGCTTATCAAGTATGGGTATATTATTTTCTGTCATGAAATTTTTCAAAATTTTCGATGTGTGGCAGGGGCAAGATCCTGCTGGAAAGATCCCCGAAACATCAAAACACCTCTTTTTAGCTCTGGAACAACTTTTCGTCAAAAACTTCAATATATGATGTCTATCGCATCATTTCTTCGATTGGCTGAAAGATTGCGACACCATAATAACTAAAGCAGTCCCAAATCAACTTTTTCTGCGCGTGCTTAACAAACTGTAAATTGTATTCACGAATCTTCTTCTCGGATGATATTTGAATGTGCCGACTTCTTGACCATGTGCAAAAATTGGCTTTCATCGCTGGAAACTACTTTTCTTCCACTGTTCTTTACTTCAATCATAGCACTTCTTGCCCAGTTATATTGTTTGTTTCCTTGTTTTGATTAAAAGCTGTTTTTTCACTGGTCTTTTGTTTATTTCTCTACGATGAGACGTCTGGGAACTGTAAAGGAAATGATTTCGATACCCTTGTACTTGAAATCGGTAATTCATACGTCAATCCTTGTATGTATGGGGATCTTTGTTACTTTTTCGGGTAAGTAACAATCGACTCTTGGGCAGTGGCGTAATTAACGGGGGTCAGGGGGATCGCCCCCCTGGCAGGGTAAATGCAATAACTGGGCCTACCTTAGCTAACATTTTGATATTTAGTATTCTTTGGGTTTTCAGTAGGTTGTTGTATACCTTGCGTTTTTTAGGTGTTTTCGTTTTTTTTTAGAGAGCAGACCTATAGATATCCATGACACCGGATTCATTAACATTACGTAACCTTTTTCTGTGTTGGCTAACACATCGAACGGCGGTTGTCTGGAAACTTGCCCAACCGCAGAACGCCGGCACACGGTATATTCGTGGCCGGCTTACGATATACTCGTACTTCACCTCAAATGCCAACCGTTGAGCGCCGGGTCGTATGTTTTCCTCCATAAACTACGAACATTACGCACAAGTCTCTAGCAACCAGAAACATGTATTTATAATGTTCGCTGACGTACCGTGTGGTCAGGAGAGCATTTCAAAGCAAGCATGGTATATTTTGCCTGCAGTCATGGTGGTTTTGCCTGCAGTCACGCACGCGTTTTGCAGAGTGCGGAAATAAGATCGGCATGCTGTAACCATGTGGCTGATTGTCTCGTCACATTGCATTTCATTGGGAGCGGTTTCTAATGTAATGTGAATAAACAATCACTCATAAATTTTCTTACTGGGTTAACTACTATCATGCAGAGATTTGATGATTTTTGCTTGAGCATAAATATTTTTTCGACAGCAAGTAAGTGCTTCAGCCGTGTGTTCAACGCTGCTTCACAAACATTCGTTCTTGGCAGATTTCAAATGACCCGTTAGTGTAAAGC
>JGI24021J15306_10011404_pt1 | contig 11044 bp, 6 predicted proteins | sample Ectturendosymbi1_FD_15306 | JGI IMG/M metagenome (IMG submission 15306)
TTGCAAGCGTATCTATTTTTCATAGTTAAAGGCCACAAAGATGGCGGCAAGTAAATCAGTCACAGTTTATTGACAGGGAAACTAGTTTCGCGTTTTCNTTCAGTAAGGCATTTGGGTTGGATATAGCTGGTCTATNCCTTCAGGTGTTTCTTTACCAATTAACCAAAGCTAACTGATTGAATTGGTCATGTGACAAGGACGATACACTTGGATTAGTGTATCATCCTGGTTTTGTAACCTAAACCTCAACCCTAAACCTAACCCTAATCAAAAACCCACCCAAAATACAAACACTTGTCTGGTTGTCAAAACTTAGAAAAGTACGTTACAAGCACTTAACCCTAATTCAAAACCCTAACCTAAAATGTAAGCCCATGTCTGGTTTTCAAAACTTTTTATTTTAAAAAAGTACATAAAACGAGTTTTCATAACAGTGAGTGAATAGGAAAATATTGTCCCAAGCAATCTGGATATTATAAGTGATCAGTTGTAATAACCAAGGATGTGTTAACCAAATTTTGTTAAAGTTCTTAGCCAGCTGAGTGATCTTAGTGATATGTGGTATTTATAGGTGTCCTATGCTAGGGTTCCTCAGAATCTGGTAAAGTATATAAAGAGTTTGATCATTTTCCAACTTGGAAAAGATTGTTGGTTCTGCTAGTATGGAGAAAAGAAATAATTTTCCTGACTTGATCTATTGACATGCATTCTAACAATATTTTAATATGATAAGATTGATAATTTTACTTTCATTGTGTTATTTTTTGTGCTTGTCTTTGGCCTCAGTATGTCATTCGGAAAAGTTTAGTCTGGAAAAAGTCTGGAAATTTATACTCAAAATTGTGTAGGAACCCTGGTGTCCCTATGGCAAGGTGTAGCAGTCACGCTAGCGCGACCGCTACATGTAAGCAAAGTCGGCCAAAGCAAGGAGAAGGGAAAGACCAAGCAAGTAACACTGAAAAGTGACTTCCATGCACATGGAAGTAAGAGCTCTCTTTGGCAGAAATGACTAGCACGATGACGCATCAACAACTGCCTGAATTAGCGCTATCGAGGTTTCAGGGTTCAAGCCCACACTCAAGGTGCGTGAACACAACCGGGTTGCACGTGTTTCAAAGGGTACAGAGAGGCTTGTATGTAATGGTAGGTGTTGGTACATGTCCAGTTGTTGATTCTTGATTCACCATGTGATTGTGTTTATTTGATATGAATTTGATTCACCATGTGATTGTGTTTATTGATATACTCCAATTCCTTTTTGGATTCACGGAGATTTTCATGCAGAAGATCACAGACCACAGTGAAACAAANACTACAGTCAAAATACAAANGGCCCCAGTCAAACAAAAGGGACCAANCAATTTTATTTTTTGGGGTGATNTGAAATGGAATGGCCCAAATGTTAAATCATACACATNACAATCATTTACATGACACAGATGATGGTGGGCAAGCAATGAGTGAAATGTTGAGGCATATAGAGATGAGCAGGTGAATCACGCACATAAGTGAGATAAGCAACACAGAGAAGGGTTTTACGATGATGCAATACAAATGGACATTCACAAAACATAGAAATAGTACAGCAACACATACAAACCAAACGCACCCAGCAATATTGAACCACCCAAAAAGATCATGAAAAACTCAAATACAGAAAGCCATCAAACCAAATAATGGTAAACAATCAGGCACGAAGTACACACAAAAACAGAGTATGCAGGAAAAACAAGGTAGCAAAAAATTTTTACAGAAATAATACATAAAAGGTGAAGAATAAACAAATCTATAAAGTAATTGTTTTATACTACATACGTGATATACATCTATGTAACACAGATGATGGTGGGCAATCAATGGGTGAAGACTGAAGAGTTGAGGCATGTGCAGATAGGCAGTTGAAGCAAGCACATAGGTGAAGGAAGTGGACAACAATAAGGGTTGCAAGGCAGAGAGCAATGCAATTAGAAACATAACATTTCATTACAAAAACAAGTAGCAAGGGCAGAAGAAAAAGTTTAAACCTCTCATTGTGAAGAAATCAACAAGTTTCCCATGGACCATAATGGCTAATGAGGTGAGTTCCATGGATGCGTCATGTCCAACCAGATGCATGGTGTCACCAAATGATGTTGAAGAGACAAGGGCATAGACAGATTACAAGGCCCAATCGATTGGTAGCAAGGCCCTTTGAGTATTATTTAGTCACAGATAATAGGAGCCATTATGCTTTTATAAAGCATACAGGATCCCCAATTAGAATAGAAAAGATTTCAATGTAATAACTAAAGATATTGAGACCTTATTGAAAAAGAAGCCATATCCGTTATGTTTGCAATATGTTCACAATGGAATGTTAGATATAGCCCATAATGGCATGTTAATGTGACAAGGTATCAGAAAGCAACAATAACAAAGCAACATCTAGAATACGAGAATGAAAAACATAGGAAATACATTAATCAACTTGTAGCATAGGGACACAACATTCCTTAAAAAAAGAAATAGAATAAATTTGCTTATAGTCTAATAGTTATCTGCTAGCCAACATTCTTGTTTGTAAATCTGTTAATATGACATCTGGTACAAAGTTTATATGTCCTTAATTAAAATACCTTACAAATATCCATTAGCCTAGCACACCTCATTAATTCAACACGTAACATATATCAAACATGCAAATGAAAAAAATGTGTTTGTAGTTACATGAGATTACCTTGTCCATGTTGAACTGTCGTAAGTTCAACTTATTAAGGCCAAGCCAACATTTTGTAAAAAATTGTGAATCGTGTATTTCATTCATTTCAGTCTCATGCAACAAGTTATGCTTGGTCAGTTTTTTTTCTCAGCTGTATTACTCATGGAAAAAGACATGTGATGCTAATGGGTAATTTAGGACAGTGAAGGTATTATAAGAACCAAGAAGTTTCACAAAATTTAACTTAGGCCTAAGGTAGCTTTATTGTCCAAATAGTCAAACAACAGAATGTGAGAAATTGTTTGAGTTGGAGAGAATCAAAATGGAAAATTAAATGTGCATACTTGCATGACCTGCTGCGTAATTGAATAACTTCTGATGCTGTTGCGATCGGAAATCACAGAAATCACACGCCGCAATCACTCTATTATTTCTTATTCGTGCCATTTATATATGGGTGTTGTTCTTCGCGCACATCCCGTTCGTGGTGAATCGTACACTCAACGCAACGCCAACGGAGAGGTTGCAACAATGTTATGCTATGCTACATCACATCTGCTGCTATAAGTNTCTTTCCCAAGCAGACAAACTTAATGCACAAAGTAAGATTAAAAGCTTGATCCTCCTGTGAAATAATTCTCTTAACCCTTTGTGATGTTTATTGATTTTTTCCAATTCTGCCTTGCCCATTTGTTTGACCTCTTTTCTACTACACAGACATAGAGTTTTTATTTACCGGTTTGTACCTCTCTTCACAGCTGTTAGCATTTGAAGGCTCTCCCTAAAGTATGGCAATTCGGTTTACACCTGGTGACGCTTTGTGTTGAGTTACCGCGGCGTGATTCCGCAGCTGTGATTTTGTTGCTCTGTAACTGGCATCAGGCTGTTTTTCAATTATACTGAAAGCAATTATTTGACAACGGCGTATTCTCCAATTTTCACCTGCTGCAGCTTGTGTTTTGATTTATTCATTTTAGTCTTTAGTTTGCTTGGTTTGTCTGCTCTTGTTTTAGCCTTTCAACTTATTACCCACAAGCATTGCTTGCAGATTTTAAACCTGAGGATGCTTATTGTTACGTGAAATCGATTTCCTATTAAAAAACTTTGACGATTGATTCGAATTTGTCGACACCATCGACAGTTATTTTGAAAACAGATATGTGCATTTAACCAGCTCTGGATCTGAGTGCGTGCGCTTCAGTGTTGGTAGGTCAAAATGAGTTTGACTTCCTTACCACGACCTTTTAAATTGGTACCTTCTTGCCAGGTGCACGGGGTACAAAAGCGTTGCCGGCGGTCATGAAGCACAAGCAAGCCTTATCGTACGAGACCTTGTAAAGCCAGTCGTGGCGCTACATGACCGCCGATCTCGTAAAGCACCATCAAACTCTCTCTAAAATATATATATATACACATATATATACAGTAGAATTTGCCTAATTCGTCACCTCAAGGAGATTAGAAAAAAGTGACGATTTAGGCGAAGTGACGCATTATGCAAACAGGTGAAAACTCTATCATAGCAGCTCGTATACTTTATTGTAGTAACTCGCATACATAGTGCTTTTATTTGCAGTAAAAAACAACTTTATGACGTTATGGTTGTTACTAAATTAAACTCTTTAATTCCTCTACTCTATCTAGACCCCTGCATTTAATCTAGCACCGTTGAAATCTTTTATAAACATTGAAGACTTTTTGCGTTCTCTCAGTAGGGAGTCGGGTCGCGCTTCGCACCTCGTGCATAAGTTCGATAAACCAATTGCGAGGCGCAACAATTCTCATATAAAGATCCTTAATTTGTTTGATTTCCCACACGTGTTAACTGCTTAAACATCAAAACCGAAACTGCAAATGGCGTATTAGCCGAACGAAACGCTTCTAAGGGTCAGAAAGAGGTGACAAATTGAGTGAATTGACGAATTAGACGAACAGAAATGTACACAAAAGATAGAAATTCGACCGGGACCGACGAAAAAGTAACGAATTAAGCGAAGTGACGAATTAAACGATGACGAATTAGACAAATTCTACAGTATTTATAAATGTCATGGGTGAAAAATTTTCTGTGAATGTTAGTAGCGCGCGGAAATTTTTAGTAGCGCACACATGCATAAAGTGCAAAAGGTAAAAAAAAATTGTTCAAGTTTTTGGTCGCGCGGCGCGAGTACACGATCGCATTTTTGCACCCCTGATATATACATGCAAGTCTGAAACATCGCAAAGTCATGAAAGCAGAGCCCAGTCGATTGATTCCTCCGAATCTTGCAGTAAGCCTGAAGGTTTTAATTGTGATTTTGTGTGGAACGTATTGCTCCGTTGAAATGCCAATCAAAACGCATCTGGTTATCTAGCTGATGTAAGATAAGCTACTTCAAGCTGTGCACGCGGTTTGTTTACTTTTATGTTTCATAGTTGATCCTGGTGTATTTAATGAACAATAGACGTCTGAAATGTTGCACAGGAAAAAAAGGAACGTGTGCTATTTTGCTTCTCCAGTTTTAGTGTACTAAAACATGAAATTTTGGTTATGTCAGCAAAACAGTGCAGATCAGTAAGACCTTCTGTTTCATATTTCTTGTAGATAGCCTATCGATAAAAAGAATTATGAGCTCAAATCCAAATTTGGGAATGTCCAAAACGTTTGAATGCATTACAAAAATGGCTTAAGTGTGCTTTGAAGTATAATTTTTTTGCCATTTGGTTTTAGATTTTATAAAAATCTACGTTCCGTTTCTATTTTGTTAGGTATTTTGACAGGAATAGACCAGACAAATAGAGACCCTGTGTGAATATATCAGTAATTGAAACATGTATGGGAGCGCATATCCTTATTGGGGACAAAGACCAAAGTACGGAGAAGAAACGTCAAAAAGGTAAGAAATCAAAGCTGAAAGCAAAAATTTTTCATCAGCCAAAAAATCGTGTTTGCCAATCGAAATCGACGTTTTCTAATATGAAATTTTCAAAGACATTGGTGATTTGAGAACATTTTTTCCATATGCTGCCTCGATTCGTGATAGTGCTGAATTGTCGCTCTTTCGTTTTCTTTAACTTTTCAATCCAAGGGAGCTCGTGTCTGCTTTTTTGATATTTTGCAGTTTATAACTCTTCTCGGTTAACTAAATGCGCTGTTTTCCACTTTCTATCTGCAATGTTTCTGCGTAAATAAAATCACAGAGTGACGATTCATTGCACGAGGCATGAGGATTTTTGGTGATCATCCTGACTATACTAGTAGTTCGCAAAACAAAGCCAATACTTCAGATGTTTACAATCGCGTTTTTGAAATAAAAATCCTAAGGTTGTAGAAAAAACAGGCAAGTACAAAATTTTTGAAAAGGGCTAGCACATATAATTTATTTCGTGGCGTGCATATTTCTCAAAATAGAGTTTTGTCTCCAAGAGATTTTATAGTTTTAAGCTCTGTTTGTCGCATAAAAAAAAACATTAAAGGGTTAAGCAGATTCATTACAGGTTTGGTTTTTCACCTCAAACGTTGTGGTGCTCTTGTGATTCATGAAACACAAAATTTTTTTTGATAAAAGAAAGCGTGGAGGTAAAAAATGAAAAAATAGGTAATTTATGAATTTATGAAAAATGTGTATTTTATAAATTGTTTTTAAAAATCACCAAAATATTGCATGGCTACTTGCGTGCACTTTCTGTTGAAGCTTTAGAAATGATTAAATCCGGTGAACAGCTAGCTCGAGTTCTTGAGGTGTCATGACCAATATTGTGCAGATACAGCTTTGTTAACAACCGTATTTACTCGATTGTATGCTGCGGCATATAATGTTTTTTTCATCATTTCGTGCAGCTTAAAATTCAGGCCGGCTGACAGTCGAATAAATACGGTATCGATGAACACTGGTATTACGTCGAGATAAAAGATTATTATTATTGGAAACATCGGCGTTACCTCTGTTTTGGTTTGGGAGAAAAAATATGCTTTAATCAAAGAACTTTCAAATTACATGTGCTACAGTGACCTTTGACCTTGAGTTACGTAACTGAAAAGTAACTGGTTTATATGTATTTATTTAAGAAGTAAAGTGAAAAGGGAATATGAAATAACTGCCGGATTTCCCGCTCAAGACGTAAAATTAGAAATCACTTCTTTTTGTACAGTAACATAGTTATAACCACAGGTGTGGATGCAGCGGAGCAGAAAGCTCAAGTTCACGCTCAAAAGGTTTTACAGCTGCTTAACAGGTAACTCCTGTGGTGTTTCCTAAGCCATATGTTCGTTCTGAATGATTGTTTCTCACTTAGGATGTCTTCAAATCGGATTTGGTTGAATCATCGCTAGGTAAAAATTGATGGTCCATACGGCTTGATCAGCGGCCTGTTAGATGGTGCGTTCTCGTGCTGGACAGAGAAAAGCATGGATGTTATTTTGCAGGCAAACAAGCTTTGAAAGAATATAGATTTGTTCGCTGTTTTCACGGTCGAAGGTATACGTAAACGCCTTCACTTTCTCTAAATTTTCGTTTATCTACAAATATTGTCAATAAAAACNAGTGATTTTATTCTCATGATATTCTGCAGGAAATGAAACGTTGCATAGGAAAAATAGCACACTGAAACATAGAGGCGGAATCTCTACANTCTANCCAANCACATTTTCGCGAAGACCGTGCAAATGCCTAACTTCGGGTTCTAAATAATTGTCTTCTTGGAATGGTTTAGTAGAAGCAGCAATTGATTGTTCCCATAATTGTGACATAGCCAGGGTTGCGGAGTCGGAGGTAAAATGTCCAAATCCGACTCCGCCCTTTGCAAAGTTTCCGACTCCGACTCTAAGTTTGGCTGTCAACAAGTTTGTAGTAACTAGCAATCAATGGAAATCGTGGTACACAGCAAGAATTCTCTGTTTCAATAAAAATTTCAAAAGAAATTGTACCATTTCAACAGGAATTCCCAACTTAGGAGTGTGATGTAAAAAATATTCCAATTGAACTTCTTGAGTCGCAGTGGGACGAAAATTTGGACTCCGACTCGTAGTGTTGTTAGGAATCCGACTCCACCAAAAAACCTCCGACTCTTCGCGGCTCCGACTCCGCAACCATGGACATAGCCATGCTATACTGTATAGAATTGGCCATGTAAATAATTTTGCTTGTACCAAATGTTTTCTTTCTCAGTTTTCTTGGTCATGGAAATCTTGGTTTGCTGAAACGATCTCAGATCCAAACTTTTGCATCAGTTGAATATTCGAAATCCACCCTGAAAATGTTTGTTTTATTCACTTTATGCATTCAACTTAGACTTACGGCGTACATCGCAGAGTTTATTTGAACGTAGTACATACGAACACAAAAACACTCAATAATAACAGAACACAGGTGAGGGGAAACGTTGGTTGGTATGGGCAGGCAATTCTAAAAAGGAACAAACACTGAAGCAGCGTACCCGCCATTTAGTGGAGAAAAACTCCTAGCAACTATGCACATTTTTTCATGTGAAATCAGGTCTCTGCTTTTCTACCTCGTTTTTGATTGTTCAGTGCATTTATGCCTTTCTTCGCGTACGCTCACTGTTGGGCCTGGAGATCTAGGAAAACTTGTAGCCCGTTAAATTGATCTCATTGTGAATGCTTGATTGTCTTGTCAAAGCCAGGCCAATTGATACCCACGCAAGTTCGCTTGGAGATCTGACTTTTTCTTTTTGGAAGAACAGTTTTTGCAAAATGATCGATAACATCCTTATCAGATCAGTTGNACATGTGTGCTGCTTTCATTACTTTTTGCAATTTTCCAATGCGATGTGATGTGGCTTTACTGGTCTTCGTCTNGAGAATAACCANAAATTGTCGAAAAGGTGTCATCGGAACATCGAGCAAAAAACAACTGCTTACCCGTCATCACTGGGTAAGTATTTAAGCAGAGGATTCTATCTGCATGGCATGACGCTGTTCAAAATCACTCTTCCTGATCTCCCCTTTTCTGGCAGTTTGAGCCTTCTGCAGTGTGGTGTTAGGGACGTTGCCAATTGTCACCCAAGCGTAGACAGGCAGCCTAACCTGTTCGTCACGGTTGTTGGCGCAGAGTGGGCGTCAACGTTACGCTCGACTGGTAACAAGCAGACAATTTGAAATTTTCTGTTTATTATATATAAAGTTTAATTAGAGAGAAAGTCACATCACTGACAAACGGCAAAAGTGGAGGGGAGCTGTGCGCGCAAGAGTGGGCTATGTCCACGCTCGGCTTCTGCATCCGTAATTTGCGTTGCGTTTGCCTTACTACCAGGGATTTATGTTCGTAGAAATATCACATAGTTTACTGGAAGTCAAGTCTCTGAAGTTTTGCCTGGTTGCCTGAAATTTCCACGACTGTGCGTTGCTCTTTGTAAGTTATTTGGGCATAAAGCAATATTGAACGAATTTATGTGCATGATACTAATGTACAAACGGTTGTATTGTTATATGATGCCATGATTATTAACTTCATTTTCTTCTTTGGATTTAAAAGTACAATGCCAAAACTCGTAGAATCAACTTTCCTGCCAGCTTTATAATCTAAAATAAACTGAATTTGTACGAAATGATCTCCAAGTATACAAATTGAAGACACAAACAAATCACTTGCTTGAAAAAAGTGCAATGGTTTGACATACCAACAATCGAAAATAGTGTATGGCAAGGAAGCTCTGAAGTTTGATATTAGTGGCAAGCTTTTTTTTAGTATTTTTGCCACCTCGGTCGTGTATTTTTTGATCTTAGAAAACGCAACTTATACTTTGACGCAGAGACAGACAAGAAAAGAAACTCTTCACGGATGGTGTTCTGGAATCAAACGGGAAATCGTTTGCAATTCATAAATGTGTTGTTGGTGTTGTATCTGAGTACTTTGAGAAGTTGTTTTCAACAGAGGTACAGAAATGTTTTTACAGCATGCATCAATTTTAAACAGTTGTTTAAAAATTGCATGCATTAAAGCTCTTGCAAACGCCTGTTACAAACCCATACAGAAGTGTTGAGATGATTTTAAAGGCTGACTGTAATTTTATTTAAGTGTTCGTTTCAAAAGGTGGCTTTTGAAGCTCATAAAAACGACAAAAAGGTATATTTGACAAAGATCGTGTTTGTCGTCAAACAAACAACAAAACCAGCCAATTACTGTGGAAAAATTATTCAAAAGATTTAGCTTGCGATTTATATTTTTTCTTCTCTCCAAATATTCGAACAGTTCGGAAACATCTTGTAGTGAAATACCGTGATTTTAATGATATTTTCGTTGGTGTGTAGTTCCATTTTAATACTCAGGTTTTTATTCCCTCTAGAAAGATACTAAGTCGAGGGCTGACTTCTGTAGTGACGTTATAATTCAAAGATATATTCTCGAAACAACATGTGCCATAACCAATTAGAAGCCACGGCGTGAATTTGTTTTGTTTTTTGTAAAAGAATCCAACTTAGCTTTGATTTCATAATAGACCATTTGTTATGCTTTGTGCTTTTGTTTTTAAACGCTTCAAATTTGCTTAAATATTGTAAATTGCTAGTTTTAAAACTTTTGAAATTTGTCTCCTTTTTGTACAGTAGAACGCTTACATGTACTTTTCTAATTCGGGCTACAGATAATACATAATAGTTTAACAAGTCTGTGCCATCTGAATCTTCCTCAGGTGAAGCATTATCGATGTTGGCAAATCTTAATAACGTTATTGTTGCAACACATTTGGTCTTCTCACACATTAGCCAACAGTAGTTTTTTCAGCTGTGTTCTTATTCCGGAAACTTTGTGTTGCTGCATCTACTGGGGTGCTGAGATGAAACGGAGTTCCTCCAAAAATTTCCCAGCATCGGTAGTGCCTCCATATACGCTTGACATCATTGACGTTATACTTTGTTTAGAGGCATCAACGTTTGCAAGTTGTTTGAAATATGGTGTGTAATTCTGTGTTACCATTTAATCAAAGTTTTCATGATATCATCAGTTTGCTGTTAATCAAGCAATGTACACCGGTAATCTTTTCATTAACAATATCTACTGTTAAAAAAATTGCAAAACAAAAAGAAGACAAAAAATTGCCTCTTGAGAGTTATTTGGTTCTATTTTTAACCCGCATCAAGCAGCTATTTGCTTTATTAACATTTTAAGTTACCCCAACCGAAATTACATCATACTAAACACCTGCAATGATTATATCTCAAATTAACACGGAAGTCACTCTAAACATCTCAGGTCCAAACTGCGTCATTCGGACGAAGCAACCGTGTCGTGTAATGGGAATTGCATTCTGTTGTGTGTGGGTTGTGTGAAGGTTTGTGCATGAACACATACCTATCGTAGACCAATTCAAGCCGCAAAAATTTAATCTGTTTTGTGTTTCACTAAATTC
>JGI24021J15306_10011405_pt1 | contig 11044 bp, 6 predicted proteins | sample Ectturendosymbi1_FD_15306 | JGI IMG/M metagenome (IMG submission 15306)
TGCTCAACACCTGCCCCGATATCTAGGCGGGCTAGCAGTGGATAAAAGAAGAACTCGCTCAAACGAAAGAAGACCATGTTTTTAGAAGTATTTCGCCACCATTTTCTTTGTTTTGATGTTAGAGAATATGCTTGTTTGGATCATACTTTTTCATTACAAAGATGACGGCTGCTACGTCTCATGGAAAATAAATATTTTGACATCGGCAATCAATAATATTGCTGCAACGACACCACGTGATCTCTATTTCATAAATGATTTTTGAAACAGTGACTTGTTTTGCATGTTATGCTGTAGGGGGGTGAAGCAGAGCCCAGATAAAAAAATCGAGCACATTCCTAAACAAAGATATTATTCGCACATTATTTAGTGTTATATTATATTCCAACGTTCGCTGACAAGCACACGTCGCTGACAAGCACACTCATTTTTCAAGTCCATCCGAAAATTTCTAGGGAATCGTATATTTGGCGACTAAAATTTGTACTTTGAAAAGATTGTATATTGAGCACACCGCACGATAACAAAGCAACACTTTCGGCAGAAATCATGTTGGAGTCTGGTCGAGGTTTATATACTTGTTTGTGGGTGAATGGAAATGGGATGCAAATTTCAGGGGATTCAATCAACGACATGGAGTAGTACAGTGATAAAGCTTGGAATCGAATGCAAAATCATCACTTTCGCATTTCTAAAGTCAATATCGTTATTTAAATGCATCTTCGCCAGTTGCAACAGCATTTTGAACTAGTCGATTAATCGTTTGGACGAAAGTGTTCAGTTCGTTGTTTTGAAACGACCGCTGTCTTCAGACACGAGTCATTTGGTCATGGTTCGCCACCAGTGACAAATCGAAAGCACAAAATTTATAATCATCACCAATGTCTTTTGCAATGCAAAGCACACTTTTCAGTTCCGTGTGCATGACATAATCGCTGTTGTGTGCAGCCAATTACACAAAACGTTTAGTACTTGTTTAATTGCTGAAGCTCCATACACAACAGGAAGCTCACAGCAGGAAACTGACGGAAATGTTCTCCGATGTAACCCGTGATTTCAGCTTAAGAATTTAGAAAAGAGGAGCACAAGCGAAATTATATACAAAACGCAAATCTTTCAAGTACTCTACGCGTTTGGCTTGTAAGGGCGATAATGACATGCTATTTAATAGCGATAAATCGAACGATGGCATCGGTGTTGCCACGTCAGGAAAATCAGGTGAGTAGTGTTAAACAGACTGTCACAAGCGGCTGCTGCTCCTGGGCAACACCTTCCCTTGTGTTTTGCAGGTGGTTTCCTTCACTAAACATCCCTTTGTTGTAGACTGGATCTGTGCTCCGCGCTAAACATCCGTCACTGCTGTAGAAAACTGCGCTGGCTTCTTGAAGGTTTTCAGGATGCATAGCTTGACTTGTGCAGTCTGCTGTGCCATGCGACGTTCATCGCCTGCTCCAGTCGTGCGCGAAGCTGTGTATTCATAATCAACACCGATGAAAGGTGCTGAACTGGAGATGCTGCCATCTTGCGTTATATATTGTTGATTGCCGTGATGCGCTAAAGCAGAGTGCTGACCATGTGGTCTTTCTCTTGAAAAACGACAGGAGGTTAGTGGAACGTCAGTCTGATTGCACTGTTGAAAGTTGCAATCGAAGCGAGAAAATTCCGAAGGTGTTGCGCCAACGGTTTCTGGAAAATTTGTTTCAGCGGCAGTTGACTGATAAACGATGGCGAAGGCGTGATTCGTAGCTCCCGTCAAAATGTTGTTTGGAGAAGAAATGGTTTGTTGAAGAGGAAAAATCGAGATCTTCCCTGGCGCAAGCTGGGAGATGAGGCGTTGTTGGTGCAGAATCACGTTACTCGAAGCATGTGGGTCAAAGCCCACTGGTGAATACTTGAGGTGTGTTCTTCGCAAGATTGCATTTTCAAATGTTTGTTCGTTGATTCGTTGAAACCGTTCAGATCGGATCCTTACGATGATGATGGCGTTTGAGTATCGTTCTCAGGAAGTTTCCTTTCACGCACTGGATTGCCTCCGCCCATGCGAAACCCTTGAGTGAACGGGTTATTGGCGATCTTTAAGTGAGACACCTAGAAAACGGAAAAAGTGATTAAATGTATAAATCAATAGGTCGTGCTTCGCAGATACCTCAAGTTAAAACCTTAAATTTCTCTTCGTTTGCTTGATTAATCTCTTGTTATTGTTTATGCGAAAAGAGCAGCAAAAATAATATTTGTAACACTGAATTTTTCCAAAAAAAGTATCAATAGCAGTTTTGCTTTTTGTGGACAAAACTATTTTTGACATTTAACTTTTAAAAGCGTCAACTTCACTCAGATAACGAATACGATTTTCCAAAATTTTTCCTGTAAACAAACACATTTGCCAAAACGTAAATGTATTATCTACAAATCTGACACTGAATGCGGAGTTTACCAGGCCCTTTTTTAATACCTTAAAATTGCATTGGCCAACAAAACAATGTTCAACCTCAAATGCATATTTGGTACTAGATGTTCGAAACATTTCGCTAAACAAAGTACCGATTTCAAATACTGTTGGCATTTTAGCCTTTCCGCCAAAAATGTAACATTGCTTCAATCTAAAATTGTTTCAAACTCTTTCGTTTTCATTCATCTCATTCATTTCTCTGTTTTGATGGTTGAATAACGACCNGCATGAGGAGCGTTGTCTTGATATAAAACGTTGAAATCACCAAGACTTTTGAATGCAGGACTCAAATTGCGAAAAAATTGCCGAAAATGAATCTTCCCAAAATGCGACGAGCGTGTAAAAGCTATTTCACACACTGGATAAAAACATTTCAATGTGAGAAGATTGTTGTACCTATTCGTTTTGATAAACTGTCACTGCAATGAACGATGTTTTAGGAAAAAAAGTGGACGCCGGTCCAACTTGATGTCCTGTTTGTTGATCGTAAAGACAGATATGAAGACGTAGTTGGTATTGATGGTGATAATGAACGTAAAACTAACGAAAAATCACAAATAACAACGGTTGCCCAAACAGACGAACAACAGTACAGACAAACCCAGGTGCTATTGTTCGTGCCATATGAGAAATTCGACAATTTTAACCTATTGCATCCTGGCTATAAAGCGTTTGCTGAACTGATTCAAGCAAGAAAAAGCATTTGACCCTGTGCAGATGCAATAGTTGACCATTGCGATTGCCGATTGCGAAGAAAGCAATCAAAGATCTTTCAAATGGCAAATTCTCACCTTTTCCGTACACAGTTTGGACATTTGAGTTGGTCAGTTTCACTTTATGAAACGAAACGACTTGATCCATTTAACGTTCTTCCAGTGCATGACGCAAGAGGGTGATGATACACGTTGTGATGCATGTGGGATTTTCCTGGACCAACTGGCGTCCATTTGCTTTATTGAAGATGCAACAACAAACAAAACGTTAAATACTTGCCTTCGTTTTATTCTGATATCTGATTTGGCAGCTCGTTGCTTAAAGCTATTGTACACGAAATATGAGACCGAAAAGCGTGACGTGATGGTGCATTGCTCATGTAATTTTTTCAAACACCGAATTAATTGAAGCAAAGCGCGATTTTATTACAACAAATCAGTGAAAACAAAACAACGGTCTGAGAAGCGTAAAATGGATAAAATACGCGCAGACTTGGAATCAGCAATCCTAAAGTGAACAAAAAATGTTGCCTTCAACTAACGTAATGATTCTTTTTTTGAAATGAAAACAAAACGTCCATTTTCAAATGTCCTAAAACGTTTGTCAGTAGTGAAAAATAAGCGACGAGATTCAAGTTTTCTGCCGTTTGCAAGGGTTTTCATCCATGTTCACAACATCCATCCATGTGCTGTGAAGTGCTCCTGTTTTTTTTAATAAAGACTCAAACGGGAAATAGCCGTCTGCAAAATCAGGAACAAATTCACAATCATGAACCGTGCATGGATAGACTAAACCTATTGGGAAGTCTACGAGTATCAAAATACCGCTAATTTTATCCTGTTTTTTAATTGTGCCTTTCTGTTTCTACTCTGGTAATTTTAATATTTTCCGCAAAGATTCCAACACACATGCATTCCTTATAACTAGGGCAACCAATTTTTTGACCTAAACTTAAAATTTTGACTTAACAATTTTCTGCGTTTAATTAAAATGCGGAATGCAAAGCATATTCATATACACAGGGCCGGCCTTAAGCCGATGCAGCTGCATTGGGCCCCGTGTCTTGGTGTTTGGGTAGCTTATTCATTTTTTCCAGATACACCTTGCGCTTGAGAATTCAGTAGAAACGACATGTAATTTCATTGTTAACAAAGAACGCTCTTGCCAGAATTAGCAAATTTCCTCTCGAACGTTAGCAAACGTGCTCAGTTGTCGTGTTAGTGCTGTACTGTGTATCTGCGCTCTACCACGATCGTAACATCGTTAACTGAACACGATGAAGTCAAAAAAATCACTGCTCAGAGGGGCCCCGTGCCTAGGTCTTGCATTGGGCCCCGCGTCCAGGTCTTGCATTGGGCCCCGCGTCTGTTAGGGCCGGCCCTGCATATACCGATAAGTTTGTTCTGTTGATATGAAACAAAGTAGTTTCTGCAAAATCTATTGCATGTTTTAAAAATGTCTGGCTACTTTCAATTTTATGAAAGAAACCACGTTGATGCTTTCCACTCCATGCGGCGATGTGCTTCCACCATAAACCTTTTGCCACTTTTCACTAAGCAGTAACAGAATTTGCAAACTCAGTGTACTTCGGTATTCTGAAGTAAACTCAGAAACATATTCATGCAGTATGCTTCGAACTTTTAAAGAATTTAGTTGTTTAACATGATATGTTGATAAGTACATACATCATAAAGTTAAAAGACTATATACATGATGGATTGAAGATTTGCCAAACCAAGTAGGCTACTGTAAGACCACGTTTCTTACATTGCCATTCCTAGTCTACTTAATATTCAATCGTCCAGTAGTGAGCTAAACAACATTACCTCAGAAGTCGCAAGAAACCCATTGCTATTTCAGAATTGCAACTAAGCTTGCAAAAACATATCAAAATCTTTGGTGTAACTTTAATAAAATATCGATAATGAGAAAAAAACTGGGCAAGAAAATTTTGACCTAATAACTTTTAGAGTGGCTCATGGTATCAACGTGTAATTTGGTTTGTTGACGTTTCAAAAACTTTTGAAAAGGCAGAAAAATTGACTTTATTGCTTTTTGGTTGCCCTACGTATGACATTGAGAAAAGGTCCTAATAAGCATTTTGACAATTTCAAAGCGTCGCCGGCCAATCGTAATGTCCACCTGATTTTTAATGAGTCTAATCCAGGGGTACACAACAATTTCGCAATGACTGCCCACATTGCGTTTGTTTTTATCAATTGCGGTCGCCAGTGACCTCATGATAAACCTTGTGCATTGTTTTGCTTCCACACACTGGGTTTAGGCTGCTTTCACACGTCTGCTTGGCTGTCTTCCTGCTAAGTGTCCTCACGTAGCAGAGAGTATGTTAATGCACGGCCGCCATAATTTCAATTTAAATGACATGTGCACAACCGCATTCATTTTTATCGAAGGCGGTGGGGTTATGCACCCCTGGTCTAATCCATAAAGTAGTTATAGATAATCGGTTTGTTGGGGTGAGGTGAAACATAGAATTCTTGTAGTCTGAGATATTTTCTATGCTTGCACCAAGTTTTTGGATTGGTCTGTTGTTTTTGAACAAATGACAAACCTAGTTTCTAGAGCATAAATTAAAACAGGTTTTTTTTCACCTGGGCTACATGTATCCTTAGAGGTACTATTGCCTATCTGCAGGGGTACATTTAACGTTAATAATAGATGGAAAAATACTACTTATTTCCAAGTATTTATACATATATCAGTGAATCTCATTTTCAAAAATCATTAAATGCTTCTTGTTAAATAAATCTATTAGTCATGATGAAGTAATGTCATAGAAATTTAAGGGTACATGCTCTGTTAAAAAACTGAAGGGTTGCACAGTCAGAGAAAGGTTGAGAACCCCTGATTTAAAGAATCTGCAAACTGGTGTAGATGGGCAAACACGTCCAGAAAAATCTACCTTAACGGAAATTAAGGAAAATTTGGCTTTTCCCGAGATGCTTTTAATTTACGTTGAAATTTGTTTTGAGTTTCTGCTGCTTTTAGAAATGTCGTCTTCGCAGTATCTGCGCTTGGATAACATTCATTGACGCGAGTGCGATATCTGCTGTTAGATTGGATATTTTATATTGCGAAGAAAATGAACTATACTTAATAGAATAAATGATCCCGTTTGTTATCTATCACTTTCTTCAAATGTACTTTCTCGGCAAGGGTATTTTCGAACAGGCGTCTCTCCTCCACGGAGTTTTTGGTTTTTAACTCTGATGGTGATGTTGTGGACTCCGGTAGTTCAATAGCAACAGCTGGCTTGTCGATACCTTCGCTGGAAGCAGGACGTTCGACTCCTTTACCAGTGGGGGGCAAGATGTGAAGTGAAGACTCGTTTCTCGCCCATCCTGGAATCGAATCAACGCAGACTTAGGATTGGCGTCTAACAGGTCGACTTCTTCACACAAAGGGTCGCTCTTGTTTCTGACAAGCAGTTTCTTGTGTGATCATCCAGCTGTAGAAGGATCGATCTAACATCGAATGACGAGGGAAGGGGAAGAACTTCTTATGGGGTGCAACATTTGTTGATGTGCACCGCAAATTCTGTACAAGGGTAGAAAGCGTTGGTCAAAATAAACTCCCACACACACGGGCCTAAATTTTAACCTTTCAGCGTATGCGAGACGGTTTTGAAGACAGTTTGGTTGCATCACTCACACTGCAAGCTTCCAGTGGGATGGTACGGAATGGAGTGACTTGTACCAATGCCACGGCTGGCTGCGCAAGCAATCGTTTAACTTTTGCTAATAAAAACCGTTCCACTCACTGTGAACATGTAAGAAGGAAAACGTACAAGGCTGAATAACAAGGGAGTCAGTTACAGATAACGTTAAGAAATCTCAAATGCAACCGGACGTCGGCTGTACGCGTCAATAACTATCTGAAGATATTTTCTCCCTCTCCGGGAAGTTGTGAGAGGGCTTTTGAAGTCTATGCTGGCACGTTATAAAATCCCGGTTTTACAGCAGAGCAAGTAGTAGGCCTGCACTGCACACATGTCTGTCGAGCCGCTTCCATTGAAAAAACTAAGCTTTTATTGCGAATGAAGTAATACCAGGATGCCCTAAAGATTGATGCAAGATGCAACCCTGTTAGATCTGTAAGATCACTAATGGCACCACAAACGCGAGACAATCCGTCGGCTGCTGCGTTTTTTCACTTCCTGGCTGTCATAAGTGTACGGGAGTACCTATTTTGGGGGTTGAAAAACTTTTTTGCTCAAATGTTCCTTTGTTTTTCCAAATATCGTATAAACAGCAAGTCTTGTTCAGACTAACACTTATTATTGTAAAAAAATCACGTTGCTTGCATAGCAAATTACCGGTCGCCAAATGTAAGTAAGAAATCAATTTAAGCGTGAGTCGCGTACCTGCATTTCTTCACGTTCTAACCAAATTGAAGGAAGCAACTCATTCCCATGCAATTCGTTGATGCGGGTAGCTCTATCTCATTGATGAATTGCAAACTGGCAGGTTTCTCAGTCTCACCAACAGATCCTGAGTTTGAAATTACTATTGTTTATATACAGGCCCGTAGCCACGGGGGACCATCGGGGGCAGCATTCCCTAATTTTTTTGTTCCCCTAAACTTTATTATGCCCAGAAAAAATTGTTTTTAACATATAACAAAAACTTTACCCATAAAAATGCATTTTCCCCCCAAACCTCAAAACCTGTCTACGGGCCTGTCTGTTTATATACACCTCTTGAATACCATATCATACAAACGACCAGGCAAACAGGGATCAAAACCTTATCCACTCGACTAGCAATCAATATATTCTAAATAGCCACATGTGAACAATGGTAACACGTATTGTCTTGACAAAATGTTAGCTTATTACAATGAAATCACAGAGAAATCGCTAACCATACCATTACACCAGGCCCGTAACCAGGAGGGGCGAAGCCCCCTTAAAAAATTTTCGCCCCCTGGATAAATATGTTGAACATTGTTTAAAAGTATTGAACATAGTTTAAAAAATTTGGACCACTCTCAGAAAACTCCTCCTCCCTGGTGTCCCAAGCTGGCGGCCGAAGGCCTGAGCCTTGGCAAATTTTATATCTTATCTATTTGTTTTAAGATTGTCTGAGAACACATACAAAGTATTGCACTTAGATTAAAAATGAAAATTTTTGTCTTACTGACGCAACAATAAGCCCCCAATTTTTCAAATGGTCATTGCACGGAATTACTCCATAACAATGCATCATCAGGCTGGAGTTCATTTTGAAAATTTCGCTGATGTGAAATTCCGGGACATTTTGCTAACCGGTACGGGACACCGGGACAGACGTTCAAACTGGGACGTATGGTAGGTCTACCATTATTGCGCGTTCACACCACTTACATATGGGTGCAATTCTTTGCGCACATCCCGTTCGTGGTGAACCGCGCATTCAACGTTACGCCAAGGGGTGGCAACAAAACCATTCACCGCGAAATTTTTGCTCATACTGGATTTTTGCTGGAGAAGGTTCAACTGAAGCTGATGATGTCTCATTTACAGCATTACATTACATTTGTATAGGCGTAATAATGATTACAGCACAAACCAGCACGGGCGTCAGATGGATTTTTCCAGGGGTTGGGGCAATAATGGATTTTTCTTTGGGGTGGCCGAAAAATTTTTTTCTTTTTCTTTTCAACAGTGGTGAATTTGATTTCATCAACTCGAAACTAATAGAAAAGCATATTGTTACTAAAAACTTGATAAACAAATATTTAATTACAACATCCACGGGGCTAAGCCCCCCACCACTTCTTACACTCATGCATACCAGTGCACTATAAAACCAAATAGATAGGCCTATAGTCAACGTTTAACCAGGGTTGCGGAGTCGGAGGTAAAATATCCGACTTTCCTAAATTTCCGACTTCAACTCCCGACTCCTTGACATTAAAGGGAATGAAATTTGGCAATTAAAATCAATGGAAAGCGTGGTACACAGCAAGAAATCACTGTTTCAACAAAAGTTTCAAAAGAAATTGTCCCATTTCAACAGGAGTTCGCAATTTAGAAGCGTGATGCAAAAAATTATCCAATTGAACATCCGGAGTCCGAGTTGGACAAAAAAATCTGACTCCGACTCTACCAAAAACCTCCGACTACTTACGACTCCGCAACCCTGGTTTTAACATCAAGATATGTTCTGGTTGTTCTGCCTTTGGGGATATCAAACAATCTCTACTGCAACTAAGAGGTGGGCAATCGCTACTTTATAAATAGCGTCGCTACCGCTACCGCTCTTTCTTAAATTTAATAGCGGCGCTACTGCACCCGTTCCTGAATAAAATTAGTAGCGAGCTATCGTAACCACTCCTTTTGCTGCACTTTAAAAAAAGTTTTGGTCTTGTTTTACAGACGTAGGATCAATTTTGAAAAACCTAACCTTGAAATGTTTTTTTGTAAGAAGTTGTTAAAGAAAAAACGTGATCTGAAAAAAATAGTCATTGAAGAGTTATGATATAGGAAATTTTTGTTTTACACTACATGCACATATAAATGAAGCACAGACTGCACAAACGCCTGTATAGAGTGCATTTAGCTTTATGAGTCGATTGTAGGCTAGCAATCGTCTTTATCAATGCAAGTTTCGTGCTGTGTGTAAAGTGTCCAAGATAACGGTCAAGCAATAAAAGATCAAAACTGTTTGTCACAGGGTTTAATGCGCGTGTAAATTGAATTAGGCCCGCAACCAGGGTGGGGGACAAACCGGGCAATCAAAGCCTCCCACGAAATCTTTATGCATTATTTTAGATTTTCAAAAAAATATTATGTTGATCTATGCTTTATGTGAAACCCCTGAACAAATTACCGACTACTTGTATTTTAAACTAAGGTCCTTGCTTCTGCATGGTTCAATGTATTCGCGATAGTAGTTTTGTGTAGAACGTAGTTTATATGGCCTTCGTGCAAAGATTGGTTATTTAGATACTCTAGAGCAGGGATCACCAACCTTTTTGAAACTGCGAGCTACTTCTAGTGCACCGATCAATGCGAAGGGCTACTAGTTTGATATACACTTCTGAAATAAAAATTTTGCTCAATTTACCTTAAATTATTTTAGTATTGATATTGGTTAATATGAAGACATTGATCAGGCTAATTTTATTTTTAGAAAAGGCCCGCGGGCGACCTATTCGGTACTTGCGGGCGACCTGGTGCCCACGGGCACCACGCTGGTGACCCCTGTTCTAGAGCGAATTGACCAACCACCGTTTCCTTAACATTCCAGCTTTTGAAAGTGCAGCCTAAGAATTGAATGCTTTAGTTTCAAAGGTGTGCAATGCGCATTAAGCAGCGGGCATCAGCTCTAGAAAAATAAACCTAACATCAACAATTGAAACCTCTCGATTTACTGTAAAAGCTTTCGAGGAATCTATCGGCGGGTCTGCTTTTATCTTTTTGCGATGATTTAAACTTGCACATATCTGTAGGCCTATTCATGTTACGGGTCCCCACAAAAATAACAGGCAAGCGAATCAGTCAAGTTAATTGTATTTATAGAAAATCGATTTCACGTACCACTATGCATCCACAGTACTGAAATCTTATTCATATACCCTACCAAAAATTTCTTTTATCCATTATGAAATTAAGTTTCCCTGTCAGTACATTGAATGCCCATTGCCCATACGTACTTTTTCCCAATATCTGAAAAACTTTTGCATGAATATATGCAAATAACACTAAGAACCACACAGAATTTATTTAACAACTGAGGAAAATCAAAGTCAAGTGGTCAGAAAACAGTTACTTTTCTTACGCGAAGTTGTAGCATCCAAAGTTTGGTGTTACATTCGGACAACGATCACATGCAAAAATCGACATCATGTGATTTGCGGCTTAGCACATGGAGGTGA
>JGI24021J15306_10011407_pt1 | contig 11043 bp, 7 predicted proteins | sample Ectturendosymbi1_FD_15306 | JGI IMG/M metagenome (IMG submission 15306)
GTCATACGTTTCAATAAGTCATTTTCAATAGAATCAAGTCTCTGTATTACACACAGCAACATAGCATGCAAGTCTTTCAAGGTAGGTTCATTAACTGCCTGTGACAAGGTTTCGATCACCTTTCGAGAGCGCGTGTTTCTCGCATCCATGCTTTGTCCTTTAGGCAAACGCGTTGCGGGAACTCAGTTGTCAGAGCAGAAAAAAACACGTCCTGTCAGCTCGACGTCCAAACACGAAGTGAAAAGTACGTTTCATTACTGGGCTGAACAAAATAGTGCCATGCCCCCCTCAGACCCTAAAAATAAAAAAATGCATAAACAGTATTCGGCAGTGGCGTAACTAAGTGGGCGCAAGGGCCTCAATATAAAATGAACTGGCTTTGTTTTCTGGCCACTGATATACGCATTACGCGAATTTTTTTAAGACTACTGCACGTTTCCTCTGCTTGAGTTTATGATTTCATTCTTTCACTGACAAAATTGCTTCACGCGTGGCTGTTAAGTAACTTAACAAAGGTAACTATTAACACCAGAAAAAAGCTTCGGCTGGGGTGAGATTTGAGCCCACAAATTTCAATAAGCGTCTTCGATAAGCGATACATGTCTAAAATTTATAACATCCAAGGACGCATATAGGTTTATTTCATGAGCCTCAGACAACAAAAGTTCAGTTTTCTGTCTCACTGGCTACTACGTCTCGTAAAAGGATTATAATAAAACTTGCTTCCAGAATGCACAAAAATGCGTATTTTTAAGTGTAATTTTGCAAACTTTTCTTGGGGGCATGCCCGCGGACCCCTTAGAATTGTCGTGCCTTCGGAACTTCCCCTACTTCCCCTAAAGTTAATTTGTGACGTCACACGATTGTGACGACACTTTGTCCCCCCTAGGAAATTTTCTGCGTACGCCACTGAACGTACCTTTTTAGCGTGGATCAGCCCTATTCGTTTATTATCAGAGGTGTTAGAATAGGACGTTATTTCAACACTAGGTATGGAAAAGTATGGAAGATGGAATGGAAGATTTATGTTATGGAATGGAAGATTTTAGGTATGGAAAGGAATTGTATGGAAGATTTTGCCTGCTATGGAAGATGGAAGATTTGCATTCCATTCCATAGTATGCCCTGCCTGTAACCACGCCCCGATGCTTCAGGATAACGTGATGGAGCTGATCAAATTGCTGCTGACAGGTTACCAGTTTTCCAGCGTAAAGATACCAATAGAATATGTGGCCGTGTTACGCGGTGCTCGATTAGCAGTTTTGTATCAGCTGGACTGTGGCCGTGGTCTGGATACCGGGGTGGTCGCGTTAGTGAAACAAAAGGTAATTCATTAGCAAGGGAAGACCGCGTTAAAGCGGTCATGATAGACGGTTGGTCGTCCACAAGGTACCACCAGGTCCTCCGTGAGAAATGTTACCAGGGGGCACAATGACCAACTCCGGCCAAATTATTTTCTTGGACCCTCGTCGAATCTTGTATAGCTTGTTTGTATAGCAATCAGAATCAGCTGCCATGCTAAGATTTAAATATAGATTGCTTGTTATACTGGCAGATGGCTTACACTAATAATATTAGGCTTGATTACAAAAAAACTGATCATACATACTCAAACTTTCCCGGGCCCCTGTACCTGCCGGGCCCGGGTACTGTGCACATCTCGTAGGCCCTGGTTGCCACTGTATATTCATAATATTCCACCGGTATTTTGTGAACATTTATCGATATGGTTTCAAGTCTCCAGCAAGAAATGAAGACTTGAAATCAATGAGTTTCGTTCATATTGTGACGTCCATATTAGGTGACGATTCGTTTTTTTGCTCATGCTTTTTTTGTTTCAAAAATACAAACACTTCAGTTCGTTCGCTAACTTTTTCCCTATCAACGGCAGTTTCATATATATAGAAAGGGCCCCTTTCTAAGTTTCAGCCATGGGCCCCACACAACCTTGATCCGCCCCTGATCCCGAGGATAGAGATTTGTAATAAATTACTCTTGTGTAATGATTTAAGTGACATAATCTCTTGCATAAGCGGATCCAGGGGAGCTAACGGGCTGACGTCCCCCCTACATTTTTTCAGATACGTTTTTGATCGATGTTTCCAGACACAGAAACGTCCATTGGTGTGATTTTTATGGATAGCTTTCAAATAAAATTTTTCTTGCAATATGTTTATTTCAATAAAAATGAAACTCTGTAATAAGCAAGTTTTTATACAAAAATCACGGTCCAAATGTTTCATAAACCGCATGTAAGTTTTTATATTCCTGTTTCATATGGGTAAGATTGGGATTCTTGTGGACAAAGGTTGAACAAGCAACAGACTATATATTGTTTTTCTCCTGCAAGTTCTTATGAATGAGGGCAACTCATTTTGTTAGTTCAGCGAAAACATCAAAATTACGCTACAACAAACTTACAATGCAATTAACCATAAGCTAGGTTAGAACACTCAATTCCATAACATCAAACCTAACCGTAAAACGTATCCTAAATATCACGTAAGCTAAAAACGAAGCGAGCTAGATTATCTGTAGGGCAGAGTATGCTAAAGATGACTACTGATAAGCATCCAACCTGCCAGCAACAATTTTTGGAAAAAAGTTCAGCTCAGCACAAAATTAGATGCTTTTTTGTCGACACATATTCTGTTGCCTCTCGTAAATTTTTTTCAACCTACTGTATAGTATTTCTAAAATCACGTTAGCGCGATATAGCCGTGTTTCATACAAAAAATTTAATGGATGAGCTGAAGTTGGTCATTGTCATTGACTCGCTGCCAGGGGCGGATTAAGATTGTGTGGGGACCCTGGCTGAAACTTAGAAAAGGGCCCTTTGCATGTATATAAAACTGTCGTTAATAGGGAAAAAATAAATGAACGAACTGAAGTATTTTTATTATTGAAGTATTTGTATTATGAACAAAAAAAGCTTGAGCAAAAAATGGAATCGTTAACTAATATCGACGTCCCAATATGAACGAAACTCATTGATTTCAAGTCTCTATTTCTTGCAGGAGACTTGAAACCATATATCGATAAATGTTCACAAAACACCGGTGGAATGTTTTGAATATACAGTGGCACCCCGTCGACGACCACTCCGCTATCACGACCACTTTAACGCGGTCTTTCCTATGCTAATGCATTACCTTTTGTTTCATTAACGCACATAGGCGTAGCCAGAGGGTGGCCACCGGGGCCATGCGCCCCCAAATTTTTAGCACATATAGTCATTTTGCGCTTTGAGAGGTTTTTTTTCCAAACAAAATAACGTTGTTTGCCTAAAATCAAACCTTTTTCCCCCCCAAAATTTTTGGGCTGGCTACGCCACTGCTAACGCAACCACCCCGGTATCCAACCCGCGGCCACAGTCCAGCTGTTGCAAAATTGCTAATGGAACAGTGCGTAACACGACCACACATATTCTATCGGTACCCTTACGCTGGTAAACTGATAACCTGTCAGCAGCAATTTGCAAGTGCATCACGTTGTCCTGAAGCATCGTGGATTGTCAGCAGTGTTGCCACTGGGGTCAGTCTGGTTAACATCAGATTGTTGCCTTCTTCAACATCAGATAACGTCAAATTTTTATGTTAAAGTTTCATATAAGCTAAACGCGTCCATTCAATACCTAACAAAGCGCGATGTACCTCATTGTAATATTGTATCCGAAATAGTGCGAAAAATGCGAAGTGTCGATATTAAATGGAGAGGTCGATCATGCGTAACATAAATATTATTCTCAACGCAGCAAACGCAGTTTCTGTTTGGAATGATAACCAAACACATATGAGGATGAAAGACTGAAAAACTAAACTTAAAAATTATTATGAATCTAACTTCTTTTCATCTAAAATGACAGGAAATGTGAAAAATAAGAGTAACAGTCCTGTCAACATCAGATTTGTCGCTGAAACATTAGACATCAGAAATTTCTCTCAACATCAGATCTGATGTTAAAACATCAGAAGTGGGAACACTGATAGTTAGGGATGTACGCGTGAGTGCACGCGCAGTGAGTGCCAATGTGACGCAACAAACTCATACTGTAAACTTTGCTGGGATTTGTACTGCCGACATTGACTTTTTCCGTTGTGTGAATTTGTAGTACAGTAACGATACTAGGCAAATGGCACCACGCAAGACAAAGCTAAATAACTTTCAGTCAAGGAAATAATTGTAGAAATGAAGCGATCGCGAAATGCAAGTGTGACGCGACCATCCCAGCCCCGCTACACGACAAATTGAGTGCCGTCCAGTGGGTGGTCGTGCTAGCGTAGTTCCACTGTATATATATATATATCCAAATGACATTTTTGAGGTAGATAAAATTTTCTTTAAATATTATTTTCAGAAAAATCAGCTTTCCATACCAGATTCCCGACCAAAATAACACTAACCTAACCTGAAAACTAGCCTAACCAAAATTTAACGTAACCTTACCTATTATAACAGCCCAGTTTGATATGTTCTAAGTTGATATGGTAAAAATAATAATTGTACTCATTGCAATTCAATGTTTCATTTTTCTGTTCACAATCAAGGACAAATCAGTAAGACTATTAGTAAGAACAAGAGCATGCACTCACTTATCAATACCTGTTGTGAAACTCACTTTCACTTATTACGTATGATTTTACGTTCATTCATAAGACAACACTAGTGAGTAGTGAATTGGATTTATTTTTCTACTACACTTAGAATATAAAATGGCACTCAACAAAATTCTTAACTGAAAGCACATCTTACGACTTATTAAGTCGTATATCGGAGTCATTGCGTTTAGCGTGAGCAAGCTTAGAGTTACTTGAACGAAACGTAAACAGAACTAAGACGTGCTTGATGCGGTTCAATTCTTGTTATCAGTTAACGTTGTTAAGTAACTCGATATCTGCCGACTTTTCTTTTTATTACTGCGTTTATTCGGTTTTAAGTCAGTTATCAAGAATTGTACGAAATAGTGGCGATTCACATCAATGTAGTATGTACCAAAATGTCCAAACTTGCATCTTGGAAGTCGTTAGTACCAGAATTGGCCTAAAACTACCAGTTGACATTGTGTGAGGTCTTCCGTCTTCCCTCCCACACGCAACTCGCTCGACTTCAAACATGCATCGCAGTAACAAAGAACACACAAATACATGAAAGTACACAAGGATATATACGTGGTGTATATACCAATTCTGGCGGTCCTTATAACATTATGATTTATTATCCTAAGCTAAAATCTAATTGCTTTCACCATTGTTGAGAGACTTGACACCACTTAACAAGTTCACAACTTCCTTCGGGGCTGTTTGCGGGACCGATGTTCAAATGAAGTGGATACCCAGGGCCTATTAGAGAGAGTCAAACATGTATATTGTTCCGGGACCCGACAGTTACGGAGGGGCCGGAGATTGAATAAAAATTTTGAGTTTTTGTTACTAACAAACTTGGAATAATGTAGTGAAATTAATCCTGGTGATAAAACTGGTCTGTCCTAAAGGATTTGGTAAGCTAGTGTGATGTAATTTAATGTGAATTGCTCGCAGTGCATTTTCCTGATATGATGCATTGGTAATTACTAACAGTAAATATTTTTGTTGAATTGAACTTGAATGTTTGTCTACTGTGTCGAATGTAAGACATTCACGATTATCTGTCCCAGTCTGTCCACCGAACTGAATTTTCCTTTACGTCTTTCAAATCTTCGATAAAACTCTTTCCAATAAACCAAGAGCTTCAAACTAAGAGATACTTCAAGTGAAATTTGAATGGCATCATGCTAGTTCACAATAAAATCTAATCTAACAACAGTAGCCCTCGAATCTTGCGCACATGTCTAAGATAACTAAAAAGTTTAAAATTAACAAATAACTGCAGTGCAGAACGCAAGTGCTCACGAGTATAGTGCACCGCGGCGGTGTGCCGTGCATTTTGCTGATTGTAACATTTGCGCCGAAAGCAGATACTGCTCTAATCGAATGTGAGTTTAGGATTAGTGGACATACCCAGAAATCTGAAGATTTCAAAACCATACAGGAGAAACTAACCACTTACAGTATTTCGACAGAATCCTTTAAAGCAGTGTTCGCCAGTGGCGATTCTAGAAATTAAAAAGTTGGGGGGGGCACTGCGGGGCCAAGAAAAACGTAGGGGGGCCAACATAATTGTCTATCTTGCATGGTGATTTTTTGTTGTTTTGAAGATTATGTTGCTATGATTTACCTTATCAAACCCAACATACGCTTATGAANATCGTTAAATATGAACTAGCGTTATTTATCCCCAGAGACCCCTAAACGCCACTGTAGATGCANTCACACACATGTACTGCTATGTCGAATATTCGGTGCTAACCAGAGGCGTACGGGAAGGCAATTTACTTGGGGGAGGAACAATTTGCCTTGAAACTAACTTTTTTAGTTTAATCCGAATGAGGCCTAAAACCTCTTGTAAATCTGTTCTATGCAGTTGAATTCGTTCGTTTATAACGACATCATCTGTAACGTCCATTCGCTTATGACGTCAATTCGGCAATAATCTTCTTTATGCAATCCCCTAGAGGCAGGGCCGGATTAAATGAACGCGAGGCCCCAGGCAAAGTCGTGACCGCGAGGCCCCCTAAACATTTAGCGCAACTGCGTAGCGTTTCACATGCCCTCGTTTCAACTTTGCAGAGCACCGGTAAAAATCGTCAAAACTGATACGATTTGGCCGCCTACATTTCAGAGAAAATTTGGGGGTGACCCTTCAGGTGGTTCATATGTGGTTAATTTGTTCAAACAGAATGTTGTATCACAAAAAAGATCTTTTTACTACCGTGACACCACCAAACAATTATTTTTGGAGACTCTCTGACCATCTTCACCGCACAAATCGCCCATTCACATACGCATTGAGGAAAGATATGTTTACACTCTCTCGCAGATTAAAACGTACACCGTTTAGAAAAAATTTTCTCAACGAAATATCACGCAAAAGCAACTTGAACCGTACCACTTGACCCCCTGGAAATTGGGACCAAGAACCAATAATTTTTAGAAAACCTGAAGCTGTTCCGATTAATTCAATAATTGCTGCAGTGACAGTTTATTTGCCGGTATGACACTGACACTGCACAAGAGCTAATTTCACTGTTCCAGTGTCATGCAATGGTGAGATTGCAGTTCGTTCATATCCGCTCCTTGACTGCCGAGGCAGGTTGCGAAACTTTCCGGCGGGTTGTTATACGGTTGGTCTTTTTTTTGCGTAACAATAACACAGCAATAAATCTCCAAACGTTCACTTCAAGTTACTGTGGTAGGCGTTTTTCCGCATGTGACCAGGGCCCCACTGGGAGGTTTTCCACCCAGATCTGCTTGGTTTAGTCGACCTGGTTGTCTAAGTTTAATTATAAAAAATTGCGTTAAATCGTGTGGCCCCACGCAAGTGTGACCTATTTGGCCGTTTGTCTGAAAAGCGTGAAAGTATGCCACTATTATGTGTAGTGTCCCCTCAAAAATCTATCTTTTGTTGTGCCGACTTTGAATTTACAATTGTCTTAGATCTTCAACAGAACATAAACCTTTTCCTACATTCTTCTAAAGAACAAATGGCATTGCGATCTTTTCTTGGAATTTGTAGCTCTTTCATGTAGTTCAGAAGTTCTCTTCGTTAAATTGCTGTGATTACTAGCGATTTTTGTAGGCCTGTTTTTCGGATATATACATTTTCATACGGGACCGTGTTGCCGCCCTCAAAAATATCGTCTAGCTGTCGGTACGTAAACTCCTTTTTTAAGTAACAGTAACCACATATTTTATGAACCAAATAAGTACAATCCATTAACTGGACACAGGGCTTATTTATGCCGTTTTGAAGTTGTCATTTTCCAAGCAGTACAAAATATAGTGTTTTAATCCACTATGCAACAGGCCGACCGTACACAGCATGAAGACAAGATTTCCAGAGCCGCAAAGTATTGTCGGAACACCCACAGTTAGGTATGAAGTAAGCCCAATGTAGACACGTTTTTCCCAGTAAAGCTCACGAAAAACTGTTCTAGCTGATTTGACTAACATATAGAGTTTCAACAACCATTCTCTGTTTACGGGAAATCTAGTAAAAAGAACCAAACCTAGGATCCAATACTGACAATATTGCTTTTCATCGGAGTTTTGCAGTGTCTGGCGGTGTTGCGTTGTTGCGAGTTTTTGTCAGTGGAAAATTGAACATCAATTAAGCACCGTTCTTTTCATTCTTTTTCTTGAAACCGCTTTCATACCGACGGCCTGAATCTCTCCACGCCCAGATGCACAATATTATCTTATTGGTTACTGTACTGATAAGAGTCTGAGTAGACATTTGCATTTCCGCCCGTTTCAAGTGTGAAGTTATGCCTCTGGGCAGTTTTGCAAATTTTTAGTTAACATTGAGTCGTCATAAGAAAGAGTCACGCGGGGCCCCCAAAATCGCGAGGCCCTAGGCCATGACCTATTTGGCCTATGCGTAAATCCTTCACTGAGTGTTTTGATAATCAAGCGCGATGCCCCGGGCATTTGCCCGGTTTGCCCAATGGTGAATCCGGTCCTGCCTAGAGGTGCCGCTATAGGCAAATTCTGTAGTTATCTTGCTTGTTAACTCAAGGTGGTGAAGTTCCTTGCGTGTTGTGCTTTCCCATACAACAAAATTTACGGTAATTGTCTTTACTGATGCAAATATATACACGACTTCGATGGCGCAACGCAATGGTTAAAAGTGACAGTTCCGGATCGATGGGTCTGACTCCCTAAACCTTAGGTGTGCATCGGCGTTTGTTGCGTGCACCTGATAATAAGACGTAACAGCAGGCGTAAAACTTATTTTGCAGAATATTACCAACAAAGTCGTTCATTTTGATATTCACACTGAATTTTCCTCTGAGTGATCCTCAAAAGCTGACTTTTCAACCCTGCGTTGATTTATGGCTCTCTTGCCATAAGCGAAACACGCACTAACAGAGGCGTAACGAGGTTAGATGGCGCCCGGGGCAAGAAGAAAGTTTGGCGCCACCATGTTCCAATTTGAGGTCTTTAGGAAGCAAATAAACTGTATTGAACAAAGTACTTGCGTCAATGTTGGGACTTTTCGGCGCGCCCCGTGGCGATTCGGCGCCCAGGAAATTGTGCCCACCTTGTCCCTTCTCTTTACGCCCCTGCGCACAAACTCTTACACCTAAATAGATTCAGACAAATAGACAATCAGCAATATGATTCTCACACAGATCCTTGCACAGTCTACGTTAGAATTTAGATCATCATCACCGTAGTGTAACTTAATCCTTCGACTGTCAAATCCATCAACAAAATCATCTAAATCTATATTTCAGCTCGTACTTGTCAACTGAAAGTAGATCAATGTGAAATTTCTGGGAATTGTTTTGACTAATTTCATTTTTGAAAAACTTCTCTCGCATGAAGCGCTCGTGGCGGGAAGAGTTACAACTACCAGCAACAATCAAACGCAGCTTTTTAAGTAGGGTAGCTATAAATGAAAAAATTGTTCGAGCTATATAGGTAGCTTCGACTCCTTCGGAGGCAAATTCTTTACCAAAGTTTTTTCATGTTTTAAATCATTTTCACTAAATGAATATGATTTGCGAATCCTTTCAAGTGTTTTTCTCAAAGAAATGTTTGACCTCCGGGGCAAAGAGCTGAAATACGCGAAAGAATTGCTTCTGAATCATTACAGTAAACCCGTACAAATTCTATGAGGTTGCAGCACATGTGTGAACAGATTTAAAACTGTAGTCACGAACCACTTACATAAGATGTTTCGAAGTCATACACTGTAAACAATTAGGCAGCAGAACGCAATACTGCAGCCAGGATAAATTTGGATAAATTAACTGAAACCAAATCTTAATGCATTCACAAACCTTTTGCTACTGGGCCAAGCAACAATCTGCTGACAGTTATATATCCCAGTTCCATCTCACACTGAAATGCACGAAAGATCAATCATCCCATTTATGCGACTGTCTCTTAGTTTTGAAATGAATTTTTCAAAACCACAGCTGCGGTCTGACTGAATTTCACCCGGGACCCGAGCAACTACTATTGTGTGCCGTCATAAACAACTCTAGTCATCCGCCCGTCAAACACAACAACACAGCTAATCATACATTTGGGAAATGTTGAATGCATGCTGGAGGGTTTCCAAATAATCATTCAAAATATTGCTGGCCCAAAGCTTTTTACTGTACATGTCAACCAAACGAACGGGAAATTAAGAAAAAAAACTGGAGGGGTCAAGCAAAAATGTGGAGGGAATGGCCCACCTAGGCCCCCCTTTAGAATCGCCACTGGTGTTCGCCGGCCTGTGGCCCGTGTGGTTATTTATTGTGGCTCGCGGTCAAAAATAGAAGCAATAGTCGGTTGACAAATTTTCTCTCCCTTCATTTTTGTCATAACAAGCAAGCTTATTCCAAGGATACAGTTACTCAATGAGGTCGCAGTCTCATTTCATTAGCAGCGTTTCATTCAACCTCGATCGACTTCATGCATTCTGAGACTGCGGCATTTCTTTCTAATTTCTTCCTTGGTAAGATTTTACTACGAACATTTGAAAGTCATGTTTAAAAAATGGTAATATTGTCACATTACTTGAACACCGGTATGTTTTAACACAATGTTTCATATGTTCAATAAACGAGCACTTCTTGTTGAAGCTTGATGCACATTTATTACCCTCAATTTTTATTTATTTCAAAATAATTTTGCAACTCTGGGACCTCAAAATGGGTTTTGCTCAGCCTGAAAAGATTTCTCTCGGAGGCCCTGTGGATACAGCATGAGCATCGGAAACCAAATTAGGACAAGCGGATGGAATACCTTCATTTTTTAAGCCTTGGAGTACTAACTTGCTAGTGAGTGTCGGCCAGACCACACGCCATAGAATCAACTACTTTTATGTCAACGAAGCAACTGCAATGAGTGAGCACAGAGCGCCTACTCATTAGTTCCACTTGGCGATGGTATCTTTTACAGCATATTGCGTATTGTTCACATATTACACTTTTTGTCGACTTGAGGATTG
>JGI24021J15306_10011408_pt1 | contig 11043 bp, 5 predicted proteins | sample Ectturendosymbi1_FD_15306 | JGI IMG/M metagenome (IMG submission 15306)
GGTCCCGGTCTGATAACCCTCTCCATGATCGAGGCCCTGTACAAGTACAACTCTGGCCGCCGGACGTTCGCCTACGTCCCATCGAAGACTCTCTCTGTCAGCATCGACGCGATCACGATAAAGAACTCACTATGGCAACAAGCGAAGAAGTAATCGCACGCGCTCTGTACATTTTGCCGTCACGCTCTGCTAGTTTACCTTGAAATTTTTATCACTGAGAGATAAGCGCATATTTTTGAGCGGCCGCTGTCCTGGTCGTCCTGCGTTTTTGTTCTTGCCGCTCGCTGGCGAGAATCCATTGTGACGTATTTGGAAAGACATTGAGGCGCGCTGCTTTCGCAAATACCCACAGCAGCAAAACTTCTTGTGGCAAGGTCTTGCTTAGTTCTGGCGTGGGTCTCTGCGCAGGAATGGTTTTTCCTTCAACTATCACTTTCAAATGAACGCGGAATAGCTGCAGCACCATCGAATTTGGCGTTCTGGTTGCGCGTGGCAACCGTTGCGAGGGCAACCCTTGCCGCTAAAACGAGCGGTTTGATTTTACCAAATAATAATACCGGGTCGAATATGCTGACATTACGAAAACCTGAATATTTCAGCGAAGGTGCGTGCCGCAGTCAGATGACTTTGGTTGTGTTGTTGCGTTTTCTTCAAAATATTCCCTGTGACAGGTCAGCAAAAAGCTCTTAACCCTTTACGCTGCGATGCTGTTCTATCATACCTTCATTGCACTGTCCAGATAGCGGCGTGGCAAACGGACCGTGACCATATGTGATCATCCCAACACACCTGATCCACTGTGTTGTTATGTTTGTGCACGGCTTGGTGCTCCCTTTACTTTTATTCGAACTCCTTGATAGACCCTTACTTACTGTGTAATGACGGTGCAAGATTTGAAAACCTTGTTTTGCTGGTGTCTTATCTGTTGTTGTTGTTAGCAACGTGAAACGGTGCTTCGTAGCCTGCAGGATTTCATTTTGTCGAAAAATAAGTGAGTCTTTTTGCGAATTATTATCTGCTCTTCTGAGCAAATCGTTTTTGTTATACTGTGCATTTTTTCCCGACCGAGAACAAAATAAGATTTTCAATTCGCGATTTGTTGATATGTTGAAATATTAATAAGTCCAACAGGACTGGACCGCCTTCGTCTTTGTCCTTTCTCCATGTGCGTCCCCCCCACTCCCTCACAGCTGATAGAGCGAATCCGGAAAAACGCAGGCAAACTTTTACTCGTCGGACACCTGAACACTTGTTCAGTTTCTTCTACTTCGTACCAGCAGTATTTGCTGCAGTTGTATTGTCCTCATTTTTGAGATTTGCTTCGTGTTGGTTTGTTACGCATGCCGTCGTACTGTCTTCATGTTTGTGACGTCACAGTGGGTACGTTTTGGACTGGAACTTGATGAACTTGTCGAATTGTGATTAAAAAAAATCGAAACCAAACATGATTAATTGCTTTCCAACTGCAGTCTGTGGTTGCCATTTTAAAAAATATGTCTAACTTTTAACTTCGGGCTGGTCCTAATTCCCGCCATACGGGGCGCAGGTTAAAAGAAATGGATGTAATACCGAATAAATTTTTGATGGCTTTTGATTGGCCATTCTGAAGGCAATGCTGTCGAATGAAATCGGAGGAAAGAAAACAGAGGCGGATCCAGCCAGTAAGGTTAGGGGGGGGGGTCCAGTAATATTTGGTTGTCAGGTCTCAACGGGTTCACTGTTGTAAGAGGGGTAAAGTATGCTTCACAACACTGCTGTGACAAAACGACCATGCATAGCGAACGATGTTTTCCGTATTGCACAAAACCATGGTGAATAGAGTTACTTTAATAAGTCTTAGGGGAGAGATCGCTTCCCCCCCTGGATGCGCCCCTGCCTTCAAATCTATACAACGCGATGCGAAGGAAAGGAGTCTGCAAGTGAATGTGTGTTTGTTGCTAACTAGCTGTTAATGACGTTTCGTCTCTCGCTCGCAAGTTACGTTCTTTAATCACTCCCTGTAGTTTTCTTTCTGTTTCGATCGCCATTGCTGCTTAATATCGAGCGCGTATACACAAGCGGTTGCTTCGCTGCGACCGTGGTACGTCAGTTCATGTACGTCATCGGCGCCGCTGATCCGTGACGGTCAATGCGGTGTGACGCGGTCTGCGAAAGGTTGATAGTTCGACGCTCGGCAAGCTGCGATTAGCGAAACGTCAAGTTTGAAATGAGTGTTGCATTGCATCTGTCAAAGGAAATGCAGATACTGTATTGTCAAGGTTTTGTGCGAGAGCTCTGGTAGGTCTCCGTCCTGATTTTCACCATGTGAAATATCAATCTATCTTGTCGGCGTACATAAAAGCTTACTTTGTCGTAACTTCACCTGATGCTTTTCATCGTTCTGCTGACGTACTTTGTTTGACGGAAATGAATAAACGAGTTTTTTTGTTTATTTTCTTTCGATACTTAGCTGCTATTTTTGGTGAGAGGGATGCATGTACGAGGATACAAGATTTGTTCAGAAAGCGAACCGCTCCGTCGAAATAAGGACAGTTCAGCTGATGACTGCATCCCGAAGGATTAAGGACACAATATGGACAGAAAATACATTGTTGGGTTTGACATGGCCAGCTACGTTGCTTCTACTTCATCTCTAGGTTAACTTGCTGGAGTTGGCCATAGAGCGGAGTCTACGGAAATGACGTGTTCCTTGCGGAGGATGATTTTCATTATTCAGTGGTTTGTTTTCAAAGTTGAAGGGACGAACACTCTATCGAAAGGAATCCTTTCCTGGCAAAGAATCAGACACTAAGATTTTTCAGGGTATATATCTCGCTTACTAGGTAGGCATCATCGGCTCTTATTCAAATAGAACCGGGGCGATTGTTTGAAGCTAATTTTTGGAGAAGGTTATTCAAAACTGATTGCCGGACTTTTTAAGGATGAATGGCAAGCTTTTGCACTGTCTTAAAAATTCATGTCTTAATAATCAAGCTTAAGATCCATGAGGTGTACATGGGTGTTGGAAGGACATTTTCCAGGGGGTGGTCGAAAGGCATTTTTGTAGGGGGGTCCAAAAGTGGTGAAATTTCATTTTACTAACTAGATACTAAGAAACAGTTCCTATTAAAAATTTAATAGGAAAATATCGCATTTAAGATTCCAGGGGTGCCTTTGCTCCTCTTACGACGTCCATATGTTTATGTTTTTGCTATTGTCACGCAGGTTGCATAATGCGCGTGTTTGTGGGGCATTAACCATCATTGCGAAGTTCTAACTGTATTTTTGCTGATGGTTTGCACGTGACTGATAGTCTTGATTAGGACACCGCACCATGTTTCGTGGCATTGATGAAATACTTGCGGCCAGCAACCGAATGTTGCTTCGCTGTGTATTCATTAATTTCAGCGATCTCGTGAGGATGCACCTCTTGATCTGCCTAGTTTGGCGAAAACACTGCATCGGCAAGATTTACTTCCTATTTTTGATTTACAGTCATGTATTCGGCACCGAGACTGTGTCAAAAAAGCCGAGACCTGAACATTTACCCACATTTTTCTTAAAACTTTTGAATAAAGGGCTATCAACACTTTTGAGCTGTAATTTTGTCTAATTTCCGAGCATCTTGCCACCTTTTTCAGTTTTTCTCTCCTGAAGATACAGCAACAGGCAGTGAACTAGTTGAATCGCAGAAGCTTTACAATATCATATCGATGGAGCATTCGATGTCTAGACACCTGAGAAGTTCGAGACTCAGAGTCCCGAAACTCCATCTCTGTTGACGTTTTCAATGTTTTGCTGTGGGACTTCCACTTGGGCGGTTGTCCTGAGTTTTCGAACGGAAGCTTGCTATGAAAAGTAGATCTTTCATTTAGAAGCAAGTCCAGGGTTCTACTGGTGCGTAAAGTACTTTCCAGTCGTTGCGTTTACTGCTCTGTCTCCACACTGTTGTTTGCTGCAGGTACGTTTTTCTTCATACCAGAACAATCAGCCATAACAAACTACTCTGAATAGATTTCTGACTTCTTTCTTTGCTCCGCAGCAAGAGAATGAGAACAAAGTAGCTAATGCACACTTTACCGACTTCGAGTTTATGATTACGTGAAAATTAAATTCGATTAATTACAAATATCATGGAAAACAGCTATGTACTGCTGCAAACTGAAAATACCTCTTGTGTCGATAATGCGCGAACAGTTACATGACCACCGACCATTTCCATTCACGTCATGGAAAGTGATGCCCCAGAAGTGGAAGGTGATGTAAAGGATCCCAATTTGTGGCATTTGACCCCTGGTAACATTTTGTGATGAAATTGCTTGAAACGATGCCCGCGTTGTTTCTCATCTAGCCTTACAGTATGTCTAATGTCTACACTTATTCCAACGTAACTGAACGTTTTTATAAGCTAAAAGCACAGTACGTCTGTACAGTTGTAACTACCCTATAGCTTCGCGTTAGATAACTTGGCTTTCCTGTTATGACAAGAATCAAAACTTTAACTTTGGCTTACCATAACCAGCGGAAAAAAAATTTACATCGCGAGCAGTGTTTCCAGTGGCTTCATCACCAACGTTTACCGCAGGTCCAATGCAGCAAACCGGAATCCTTGTCACCATTTGCGCTTAAAAGTTCGCTAAACCACATTAAATGATCAACGCAACAACTGCAACATGTGGAATGGTGCAAAGCTTGCGCCAAATTAATAACGGTCTGATCCACGGGCGTCGGAAAGATTTTTCCAGTTTTGTTGTGACTGCTAATGGGAGATGTGAACACGCAACGCAGAGAACATCAAGTCCATCAGTGCAATGGGCAAGCAACAATAGATATTCGCCGATTCACCGCTCAACCAGATTCACTCCATAGTAGCTTGTGCGTAGCTGCATTTTTAAAGCATTTCCCGACCGCGCGCTCTACGCATGTGACGCACTGCGTCGTCACACCTTGGGAGGGCAACAGTGGTGAATTTTCATTTTGCCAACTTTAAATTAAGAGAAAAACATTTGTCTACTAAAAAGGTGAGTATGAAAATATCAAATTTCCACGTCCAGGGAGGCCTTGGCCCTCTCTGCCACCCACTTCCGATCATGCTTTTAGGTAGAGACGATATCGGAAAAGTTTTTCTTTTGCTCATTTTTAGGTGCCGGTAATTGGCGGCAGGCCGAGACCTGAATTGTGCTTCTTGCCGGTGCGGTTGGGGTGAACGCTCGTGCCCAAGGAGCGCTACGGCGATTCACTCAGTGGCTGTGAATCGAACACCCAACCTTCCAATTGAGAAGCGGACACTTTACCACTGAGCTATTGTCCAATGAGCCGCAAACAAAATTTTGTGCTATATGTGCAACCTGGTCCGGCGACAGGATTTTTTGCCATTTCCGATATTGCTTCGAATGATGAAAAAAATCTTCAGAATTTTCAATCATTGAATTCACTGAATTTCATTTTTTACAATTTTTCGTTGTTCCTTACACAGGAATAAACGTAACAGCAAGTAGCGAGAGCTCCTGGAGCTTTACATTTAAGCATTTGGTTTTCACAGCCATGTTGCAAATAGACTTTCGTAAGTAAAGCAGTGCAAGGTCCAAGATAAAGCGCTCGAGATCGATTCCTGCATCCTTCGAGATTGAGAACGGCAGGGAGACCTTCATCTCTGGAGAACAAGATTTACCAAAAATGTCTCGAGGTCTCAAAACTCCATCACTAGTACTTAATAAAAAAGAATAACTGTAAACAGTAACTATCCCCATACAGACGTAATAGACGACCCAGCACCATTCTCTAACTTATGAATCAAGGAAAAACTAGTTTTTATGAAGAACGTGTGCCACGAGTTAAAAAATTCAGTTGTCGTTACACCTGTGATGTTAACCAAGTTGTTGTCAAATGTGTGTTTGAGAAAGAGTGCGCTCGTTTGTGTGTGCACGTGTGTGTATACGTGTGTGTGTGTGCCTGCGTGTATGTGTGTGTTTTCAATAGCTTGGACTCGCATACGTTGGGAAATCACTTTTGGTATGGCTCTACAATGAGAATTGCTTGGGTCAAGATTTTTAGATTTATATGGCCACTAAATTAACCCAGAACACATCATGCGTCTTTGTTTTTTTGCAACAGTAACCAACCAACTTCTGCAATGAGTTCCTTCCTATCCTGAAATATCTTTACCGAGCAGCGGCTTTGTGTACAGCCCAAAAAAATTAATGGATTTAATGTGTTCTTGCTACTTTTCTTGAGCATACCTCAACTTCAGCTTACAAATAGTCTATTGTAGGCACCTACAGAAAACAAAAATCTGAAAATGGAAGTGGGCGATCACCGACAAAATCTCTTCCACAGAAGCAAAATTTCTGTCTTAAAACCTTTAAAAGTTTCTTTTTGGGAAAAAAACTTTTAAATGCTTATACTGTTTCTCTAATATCTAAACATTTCCGGAAAAAATCTTTTTTACCACAGTTTTTAACTTTTGGTTGTGACCAGAACCGTTAAAATAAACCAGAGATAACTTCTCCGACCCGGGGTTCATCTTCAGCATTGCTTCTTAATCTGCTGGTTCGACCACACCACGTGGGTTCGGCAATTTAGCTTTACAGGAGTTCGACGGAGGTCTGATAAATGGTCTGTTTCTTATATGCTATAACTACAAATGAAAGAGTCATATCGAGCCAGACGACAAAGTTGCAGCTTTGTGTTGTTTGTGTGATCTGGATTTGCAATGTTTTCAAATTTGGGTACGTCAGCTTCAAAACCTCAGAATCAATCCGGTTTTAACAGCAATTCATAATTTTCGAAAAATCAAATTAAATTTTTTTTGCCTCAGTTTTGGCCTTCGTACCACTTGGGTTAGTAGTACACAAATAATAGGAAAATATTTACTCACTAGGTAGCACAGTGTTGTTAGAGTTTTCGTTGGTGTTCTGTGAGTGATTTCAGACTTCTTCTTTTGGTGATTCGATGCAACGTCTTTGTTCGTGAACAGTTTAACAGTAGACATGATAGCCTTCTAACCTATATTACGACGATCATGCACTGTTTGCGATTGCTCACGTGAACGCTAAATGCTGTTGTTCGACGTTATTGTATACTCGACCGTGTTGCCCACCTTCCCTCTGTCTTCACGTTAACGTGTGCTGGTGAGTTTATTCTGTATCAGAATATAATCATGAAAGCAATGCTGGACAATGACAAAGTGTCGAGATTGAAATCGTACTCGTACGCCACATGGAGTGCCTCACAGCTACGGCTCCTGCATCAGTGGTAACAAGTCTGTCAGCGCTTATGTACGCTTGTACTACCTTTCCGAAAATGTTATTCTTTTTACCAGACTTTTCAACCTTTTTGGTGGAGAGACGCAAAACCAAAATGGTGAATGTTGGAGAGCAGCACTTATGAAAACGGACGCTTTAAATCAAAGCATGAAAAGTCTGCTGAATGAAATGGGTAACTCCAAGATGCTGACGAAATCATTCATTCTGCGAAGTAATGAAAAATTCATGACGCGTTGTTTGGTTGTACGCAATCGTTTAATTCAAGACTATGTTTAGGTACCTTGTTCCAGGGTGGCAGGCGTGCATTTGTCATTCAATAAGTGTGAAACAAATCATTTTTACTGCACATAAAACATAGAAAAGTAGATTGCCAACAAAAAACATGTATTGCTGCTGAAGGTTCGATACTCGTGCTGCTGCTTTGAGTATATAGCCACTAGATGGTATCTTCTCACATCTGTGATGTGAACTTAACCCTGTGTCCTTGTTGCCTAGACTCATGCCTTGATTGTTTTTGAGTTTGAATTCATATCTTTGTACATTTTCTACATTGAAAGAAAAAAGAGATTTACCAGCACAAATTTCGACATATGGGACCCACTGGCGATCGGTCAAGGGTGATCCTTAGCAAATAAAACACAAGGACCACCTGCCTTCTGAGCATCCAAACAAAGGGCTTTGTTGTTGAAATCTTATACTTGAACAAAACGTCTTAAAGTTTATGTTGTTTTCACAAATGTTTTTATGAGATTAAATATGCGATCAAAGTTATTTGATAGTATTTGAAAAAATATGCTACCATCAAAACTAGTTGTCAAATATAATTGCTGACATTTTCGAAAAAATATTAGATGTTGATCGTACGTTGCAACGTCCAAAAATGTGTGTATTTTCAGGCAAACGTTTCATTTTTTGCTGCACAAATGTAGGTTAGTGAGACAAAAGTGATGTGTTCTGCAAAACTGCATTTTTCGGGCAATGCACATGAATGTGGGGCTTATATCACCAATGCGTGAAGAATAGTAACGCGTTCGTTTGTTTTAAAGAAACAATACAATCTTTAAACGATATTGTTTCATTCTGCTTTCCTTTTCAAAAGAAACCGGTTAACGTCAGTGATTGTTGGCAGCAATGCTGTTCGTTTCCTGAGGGGTAAAACTGTTTGAGCAAAGTGCTGTAAAATCGCCATCATCCATCGTACAGCTGGTCCAGGCTTCATACTATGAAAATTATTATTTTTCAATTTCTAACATTCGTTTTGCCAAAATGTTTTGACATAGATACGTTTTTATCTATTTTGGTAAGTGCATACATTTGAGCGATTTTTCTTGTTATGAAATACTACTTTTTCGAAAATATTTTTTTTCACCAGGATCCAGCCTGCTTTGGGGGAAGGACCTCAAACCCAAAATGACGGAAGGCAGGGCCGCCACCAGTTGATATTTTCGGGGGTCAATTGACAACAATATACAACGCTTACTCAATATTTAACTAGTGTGCTAATATATGGCCGTTCACTCTTTCATTCTGTTCACGTTGATAACATATAGACGTGATTTTACAATTATTTTCCGTTACGCATGAGTCGAATATAATTTGATGCTCCCGACATTGCAGGATAAATTGACTTTCTACTTCCAATCCATTAGCTATGCTGTGCATCCCCACACATTCTTGTAACCATTGCATCACTTGACAAAACGGATCCGAATGAAAGTTTTGTTTTTGAAAGTTCTTTACGTCAGCATAAATATTTCTTCCTTGTTCATATGCTTGTCGTACTGATAACACACTATTCATCATTCACTGCTTACTTACTTCTGTACACAAGAAAAACATCTTATAGTTATAACTGTACACAGTTAGTTTTCAAGATAACGTGACAATTTTTCTGGTGCAATAATAGTTTCGGATTCTGTACTTTTGTCACTTTGAGCATCAGCCATGTTAGGGACTTTTAATACTATAACAGGGGGAAATGATTGTAACTTGTTGTACCTAACAGCTAAACATTTTTGGGAAAGTTTCGGGGGGAAGATTGCCCGGTTACCTCCCAGGTTTCTGGTCCGATGGGAGGTGGAGGGTCACGTGAACAAACGTAGCATGCGTGAGAAGACCTATGTTTCTTGCTGACGAATATGATAAATTAATAATCATGTTAAAAGCAGGTGTGTCATATGTGAATGAAAAATCTTAACGAAAATTATAAAACTCGTTGACCACTGACCCTGACAGATTGGCAATATCACAGGCTGCATTATAATGTAACTTAAATATGTGACCGCGGGCGCATAAATCTATCTGGGGTTCCACATGTGGTTCGTAGGCTCCAGGTTGGGGACCTTTGTTCTACACAAGTGCAAATTCCTGAAGAAGGTGAAAAATTCTATATCAACAAGAGAAACATAGATACGGTTGTAATTCGTAGAAGGCAAAACATTTTACACTTTAACAACTTTATATACCATCATATACCGCATACCTCAGACCAACCCCACTACAGAAGATTGAGATGCTACTTTTTCCCTTGGCGTGATTTTTCTATAAATGGAAATGCGTTTTCTTCATGAATTGTGTACGTTATCGTTTAACTCCTACCGTATTTTACAACTGGATTGTTAACGTGTGAGCGTAGACAGGTTTTGATTTCTGGGCGGTGGCTTAAAGAAGTCCTTTCATTGCTTTCTTTCATTGTATACGCCAGATTGCGTGTAGGTGACTTGGAATAGTTGCTTGAATGACCGGGCGCACATTTTGCGTGGTTTTAAATGAATGAGAGAAACCTACGTAGTAAACGACACCACTGCACCACCATATGAGATCCTCCAGGTTCAGTGAGAGAAGCTTTGTGTTCGAATCGAGTGAGAAATGTGTCTTCAAACAGCATCATCTCAATTATGACTGAAATGTTATGTGTTTCTTTACATCCACAAAAATACAAAGCTGATGTTCCGAAGCTACCAGGTGCTGTCATGAACCTTGTTGCTGCATTGCAACAGAATTCGTGATTTTCGACGTTTGCAAATGCATTAAATCACAGGTGGGGAACCTGCGGCCCGCGTTGACATTTGATATGACCCGTATCAGAATTTTCTTTACACAATTTAGAGTACAAAGTCAGGTCAAAACGAAGCTCCATGATAAGCAGGTACTTAATGTAGGATGTAATAAAAAGCCTCCATCCCTCATAGTAAGATAAAGGTAAAATGTTAGGATACAATAAGTTGTTCAGTGTGGCCCGCCAGCAATAATCCACAATTTATGCGGCCCGTGATAGTAAGTACAGTCAGGGCCGGATTAAGGGGGAGGCAACGGGGACAATTGCCCCGGGCCCCCCACTGTAAAAGAGCCCCCCGTGATGAAATGTATTTGTTTGAAATAAAATACTCGTTTGAAAAATTTCGTAATTCAGAAGCGATACAAGAATGCAACTCTATATTATATTCCTATATGTTGCGTTAATATCAAGGGGACAAGGGCCCCCAACAACAACTGATTTATCTACAAATTTGACTGTCTGCCAGTTTTAGTAATCGCTATTGAATAGCCTGTAAGTATTTTCGGTTTTGTTGAATGTAAATATGTTTGTTTTCACTGGTTACTATTTCCAATAATCGTTCTTTTGGCATGGGTATGACTCTCTACTCGTGCATCACGCCTGTTGCACAAATGTCACGAAAACATTACTATTCACGTGATAAAAGCTAGTGGTTGCTGACTGGCGTGACTGCTGTTTAGTATCAATCAACGTTGCCACTGGGGTCAGTCTTGTTAACATCAGATTGTTGCCTTCTTCAAC
>JGI24021J15306_10011409_pt1 | contig 11042 bp, 8 predicted proteins | sample Ectturendosymbi1_FD_15306 | JGI IMG/M metagenome (IMG submission 15306)
TTTTGTGATTGATAGTTTGTCACTGATGGGCGGGTATTAATATAAACAAATTTCGCCATTTTGGCTGGACAATCGTGATGTGCATCGTGGTGGGGCGAAATTTGAGGAGCTTAATATTTATTTTGTAAAGGGACCCCACACTAGCTAGCTATTAGTTAATGTGATTTTTAAACGGTTCTTTTCCAGGAGGACTTACGCTTTGAAAATGTTTTGATATGTTATATACATATTTTTGGCCATGAAACAATAAATTGAAGCACTTGAATCTATAAAAGAATAAAGGATAATTTATTTAACGAAGAATTTCATTGTAGCATTTTTCTAGTTTAAAAACAAGGAACGAAAGCTATTTCAGCATTTGTTAATAGAAATAATATTTAACTCTTTTATTTGAATAAGAGCTGTTGAGGTCTACTCAGCAGACAAAAAATATACTCTGATAAGATCATAGTGTGTGATTCTTGGCTGTGAAAGTGAACGTTTCGATAGGCAGTATTTAACTCTATTTAACAACCAACTGATGACGTTGCCGAATCCATTAACTGGAAACTCATTGGTATACAAAAACGTTTGATTGTATTGAGTGTTATAAAAACTGGATTATTAATTTTACAAAATGCGTTGCTGTGTAATTTTGTTTTCAAAGGCTGTAATATTGTTGTGGCACCCTCCGTATTCCCAATACGACGGACCAAGACATCTAAATTCGATACACTGCGGATTATGTGAAATCAGCACCAACAGATCAATGGTTGAGTTTATGGCGCATTTGATTTATTTGTACTTTGTTATTTTATGTTCATCATTTTCTAATCGAATTGTGAAGTGATTAATTAACGCTCCGTTGTTATTAATTATAAACGCCGTTGTAATCAAAGTAACTTCGGGCTCCGAACGCTTCTCTCTTTGCGTTCAGTTGGTGTATTCGCGCTTTCGTGGTAAATGCTGACGGCTGTGGTGTTCTTAGTTTTCGGCCAATGGTAATAGTGTTACTTTGTTTTAATGCAGCTCGGTTAACGTGTTACATTAATAAAAGCTGGATTCAGTTTTGTAATTCCTCGTAAGGTTTATGACACGAATAATATCAATGTTTTTCTAATTACATGCTCCAAGTTCTAAATGATATGCGTAACGACGGGGGGTAAGGGGGTACAATTCCCCGAGCGCCGGATCATTATGGGGGCGCCGAAAAGTCCCAAAAATTTCACAAGTACTTTGTTCAATACAGTAAATTTCCTTCCGAAAGACCTCAGGTTCTAATATGGGGGCGCCAAACTTGCTTCTTGCACCGGGCGCCATCTAACCTCGTTACGCCCAATAATTGGGCGAAAAGAATAACTTAGCTGGACTTAGTGCCAACGTCAGAGAAGAGGCATGTTTAAGCTTAGCTCTACGTCTCACCATTGTGTTTAAAACTGAATGTGTAATTATGAACGACAGAATATCTACAGTATGCCTAACAACTTACAACTGAACGTCAAAGAGGTTGCTTGTGCTGTAACCCTGATGCGCATTGCATCTTACTCATAACCAGTTAATTAAGTCCACATAATCCTGTGGCCGACGTCCTCCTAGATGTCAGGAAGACAGGAGTGAATGCACCAACTACTATGGTATATATCTCTCCTTAACCTCCACGGAAAAGTGTATGCTCAGTGCTTTGAAAAAAGATGCCACGAAATAATTGCGCCAAAGCTGGACCTGGGTGATACCCATTACCCAGTGCGGTTTTCGTCGGCTGTGGTACTGCAGATCAAAATTTCACTCTCCAGCAAATTTTCGAAAAATCGTGGGAGCATGCCAAAGACGTCTACACGTGTTCTTTCGACTTCGAGAAAGCATACGACCAGGTTCTTCGTGAAAAGCTGTTGCGAGTATTGCGAGCGGGAGTACAGAGTTGACGACTGTCTCTTGCTGGCTGTCAAGTCATTGTATTCCTGCTGAAAGATTTGTGTCCGTGTCGGCGAAGTTAAATCACAACTGTTCACCGTTGGTGTTGCACTCCGACAAGGGTGTGGGCTGTCATCACTCTTTTTCATAGCGTATATGAGTTAGACAGACAGCCACAGTCGTGTCTACGAGTGTGTCAATGTTGGGAGATGCAAGATCAGCCGTTTGCTTTGTGCGGACGATTTGGTACTGCTAGCATCATATGAACAGGGCCTACAGCATGCACTCGATCGCTTTTATGCTGCGTGAGACCAAGCCATGCAGAATGAAATTCGACGCTAATAAAACCGAGGTATAACAGAATATGTCTATCCTGAAACTCAAACCAGTGTATGCTGCAAGTGAGTGGCAATACACTGCAGAAAGTCGAGAAGTTTAATTGCCTTTAGGCATAGGAGTCGAAAGGAGGGAAGGGGGTCTTGGTCCCCATTGGATTTTGAGCTTTGATATTTTCATTTCAAATTTTTAGCAAAAAGGATGTTTTTTGAGTTTCGAGTGGGAAAAAGGAAATTTCACAATCTTTGGCTCCCCTGGAGAAATTATTGGCTACCCCAGGAAAACCACTGGTGGTTCCTTCCTGAAAAAATCCTTTGGACGCCCATGGCCTCAGGGTAGTATTCATGAATGACGGCCGGCGGAGCAAGCAGATTGATTCAGGGATTGGCGAAACAAACGCAGTTTTGCTTGAGCTTCATCGCTCTGTGGTGACAAAAGAGTAGCTTTCAAACACTGCAAAGCTGTCAGTTTTCAAATGGATCTTCCGATCCTCACCTATGGTCATGAATCTTGGCTAATGATTGAAAGAATATTATCCCAAGTGCAAGCGGCAGAGATGTTTTTTTTCGAAGAGTTCACCGTGTAACACTTCGCGACAAAGTGCGCAACTGTGCAATTCGTAAAGCCCTGAATGTCGAGCCACTTCCACTTCGAATCAAGAGATACCGGTTGCGTTGGTTCGGCCATGTGCCCAGAATATCCTAAGAACGATTGGCGAGGCACATCCTGCTGGCTACACCCACGGGAACGCAACCCAGATGTCGTCTAAGAACAAGGTGCCCCGGTTTATCTGAGATTGCTGTTGATAGGTGAGGTATTTCGAGTCCTCGCAGGGCTGCTGCTCCTGCGACCCTCTTCAGAGGAAAAGCGGGCATGAAAATGAATGAATGAATAAACAGTTTTTGAGTTTTATTAACTTGCCCAGCTCAGGCATTTGCTGAAGATTTTAAACAAACTACTTTGACTTAAGTACGCGATTGCAATTCGCAACTGTTATCGCTAAATTTGAAGGCCTTTCTGTTTCTAAAGCAGGGCTTGCAAACTGGACGCAGCTCACGTTAATAGCGGCCATGCACCTAAACCTCTTGCCGTTTTGTTGAAAGGTCAACCAACCGGAAGTCAAAGCACTTGTGTTCCATTACGAAAGCATGACCTATGAACTTCCTCCTGTCCGGTAAGCAGGCACCGTTGTGCCAAACGATGTTAGGGTCTTTTCTCCTACGTGTGGTTTCACCTAAGTTGCATGAACTGAAACAATTCTCCGGACTACATTGCATAAAGTGAAGCTACTAATGCGCTTACGATTAAACGCAACATCATGATCAAAGCCTGAACAACAGGTCTCCGATTGGGAAGGACAGCATTTTAAAATTATATAACTTTGTTGAAAGTTAGAGAGAAGTTGAAGTTTGAAAACGGTTGATAATTTTGGTTAATTTAATATTCTAAGTCTGTCCTAGAGATCAAAGACCCTTCTGGGGTTTTGCGAATCTTCCAGAAAATACGACATTTCACACTGCGTCGAAACATTCACAATTCATTTTAGTTGAAACCTCGTATTTATTGTTATGTTTGCTTTGATTACAACACAGTGCCCGCCCGCAATTGGAAGGTTGGGTGTTCGATCCACGACCACTGAGTGAATCACCGTAGCGCTCCTTGGGCAAGAGCGTTCACCCCAACCGCCCCGGCAAGAAGCAAATTTCAGGCTTCGGTCTGCCGCCAATTGCCGTCACCAAATCAAATAAAGAAAAACATTGCAACATACTACTGCACCAACGTTATTTATATCAGTTATATTCACGACACTTGATTTGACTGTTAGGTTTATTTGCAATTAACTTGGAAACCAGTTAGCCATTTAGCCGGCACTACATCTCTACCGCAAAACCATTCACGTGAAACAGCTACCACAGAAACAAACATGCATTATGCGGCAGGTGACAGAAGTAATTCAGTACATGCAAAACTAGTTTCTGATTTGCTAACATGTTGTTATTCTGTTTCGATAAGAAAAAGCATTTTCTTCCAATTCTGCAGCTAGATCTAATCAATATGCATAATTTCGTAACTGAGCATCTTTTAGGCATCAACGACAGCTATACGTATGGTGGACAATGGAGAGCACGTCAACTTTAAGTTATTTGAATCTAAGACTAGCAATTTTGAATGACTACTTCAACTTGACGATGACGTACAGGTGAGCTACAGTATAGTTTTTGATTAAAAACCGAATGGTATATACTTTAGTCGGGTATATACTTTAGTCGAGTATAGACTTTAGTCGAGTCATTGGCTCGAGTCACGATATCACTGATGCCCGTATATGTGTACAGCGCACTGTTTGAAGTTGGCAGAAGTTGATCCACGAATATTTAAAAATATTTAGTAAAAGCTGGAAGGATGATTGTTTTGCTTGTCAGTCGTAGATGTGATTACAATGTTTCATACCCGATGTCAGTGCCAAGCCTGATGAAATGTTCCTCCGAAGAAGAACATGGACCAGGTTTTAACTGCCTTCATACCACGGTGTCTGACATTTCATTTGTAACACACAGGGTCTGACTCAATGAGCGACCACCAAATGTTCCGCCAAGGAACAAATCGCAGACCATAACGTCTTGGAGTGTCCCAAACACCGACTTTCTAACGGGGCATATGGTCTGGTGTTTTTAGATAATGCAACCCTGAACCAGTTGCTGAAAGCATGACCTTAAGTCTAGCTTGGCTGATACAATGCGAGCACAAAGATTGACTCAAATGACACGAGTGAAGCAACTGCCATTTAAAGGTCAGACCATCCCCGTACTTCACATGTCTTGAAATTACCAGCTCAAAAATTTGAAGCCTGTCTGAATGACATGCAGAGGAATACATAACAAAGTGCTAAGGCACGTTGTAATGTATTTCACTGCAAGCAAACCCAGCAATCATTTCATAAGCGCAATGTCGAGTGACCTAGTATGACATAACAAAGAAAATATGATTAAACCGCGTGCCTGCCAAAAGCAGAATTACAAGCAGCAGCGTAAACTTCAAAGTGGAGCTAGTGATGTCGATATATTTCGTAAAATATCGTGCAAAAGTCGAATAATGTCGGGGTTTCCCCACCGCATTTGGATATATATGTGCAATTAACCAATATCCTGGCAGAGTGCGTGGTTTCACTGGCAAGAGGTTGTGAAAGGCGTAACATCTGTTTTAAAGCTGTTTCCACAAGCTGCTTCAATATTATTTAAAGATATTTGTAAAAATGTAGACACAGCTCCTCAGAATTTTTGTGAGGATACAACTTGTCACAAATGCCACCCGCTTTCAGAAAGGTGGGACTTATGATTCATGTGAGGCCTGGTTTGCGCTTCTGTTGAAGAACGTTTTTGCATAAAACAAAATTTCATAAAACAAAACACAAAACAAAAATTTCACAAACATGGGCGTCTGCAGGAATCTTTCCAGGGGGGGAAAACGTCGAAAATTTGCTTATGCTTTTCAGGTTGCTGACGATGCAATGCAAATCGACGTTCACAAAACGCATTGCCCTTTCTAACCCATTAGTATGTGCTGGTTGCACCTCAATTCTCAACCTTTTGTCTAAGATGTTTTCTACACTTCGGCTATCAGAAATACATTTTCTTTTTATAAGCTGCCCAATATCCATTTTTTGAGCACGTGCTGCAAATTGTCATAATTTAAGATAAATCAACGGCCAGAACAGCACGTGCGGTAAAAAAACAAAAAATTTCGATATTCTCGCAAAACTGCTTCAAGCAAAGAGAAGTAAAAATATATGTTGACAAGACTATCGGACAACTCACAAAAGTTAGGACACCACGCAGGCTTAAAACAATTGAGCAGATGAATTGAGAAAACTCGGCACAGCAAATATAGCTTTGCACTTACAGTAGTGCTCACTAAGAAGCCAGAACTAAACCTTAACGATAAAGACGTATTCCCACAAATCTGCATAGACATCTTCTAACAACTCACGTATTTTTATACTGTGTGAAAAGAAGCCTGCATAAGAACCGATTGATTAGCTATTCACTCGGGCACGTTCATCACAGTCTCACACTAAGAATGGATTTTTCAAGTTTGTGGAAGCACTGCTACAGGTTTGCCCGTGCTTCTTTTCACACAGTATAAAACTATACGTGACTTCTCGCTATCAGCAGTCATTGTCTCGCTGCATTACCTGCCAAAATGTCTGTGTTCAACAGTCACATGCAGGGCTCTCATTCAATGATTTCCAATGCTCCCGACTGCACACCAAAAAACCCACATTCGTACAATAAATACACAGAAAGCTTGTGTTAGAAACAAAACCATATGAGTGTGCTTATTTGAATTGAAACGATAATTAATCAACTACAGTTTAAATTATAGTTCCTCTTCCAATTTTCTTCTGCAGCGCAAACATTAACATCTGGATGACCTTTTTATTGCTCAAGACGTTTTTCATAACGCTGGTAACATACTCCGTTGGTGATACAGTATCTCTCGCTGATTGTAGGAGTACATTTGTTATCAAACTAGGAAATTTTATGCAATCTTGAACAGCAGCGGGATCTAAAATCCAACAGAAATACAATCCCAACGCCTTCTTCCTCAGATTGAAATTTGTTTTTTAATTTATTTACACAGGGAAACATCGAAATTTAAACAGTCAGTCCTAACCCTTGTTTCACCAGTTTCTTCAACTGGCATTAGATACAATAACATCATATGTATAACCTCGACAATGATCTTGTGAGAGGATATGAAACCAATTGAACACGTTCTGCTTCATCCGATATGCGTACTTTCTCACCTGATGTGCGCATGCGAACACTGTGATATAAAGTTATCCTTATATTATTGAACACATTGAAGTTCCTGGTGAATAAATCACTTCAAAAAAAACAAAAAATAAACAGATTAAACGCGATTTTTCATCATTAAACCTAGACATCTAGCAGGGGCGTAACGAGGAGGGCAAGGGCCGCAATACCTCGGGCGCCGAATCACTATGGCGCATTTGTTCCGAAAAATCTCAGGTTCGAACATGAGGGTGCCAAATCTGCTTCTTGCCCAGAGCACCATCTAACGTCGTTACTCCCCTGACACCCAGGTCGACTAATAAGCAGATCTGGGTGAAAAAAAAAACAGTGGGAGCCCTGGACTCATCCGGAAAAACGCCTTCTATCGTTACTTGAAGGAAACTTTCGAAGATTTTTCTTGCCGTGTTATTGTTGCGCAATAAAGATCATCAGTAGAACAATCCGCTAGCAAGGTTCGCAACCTGCCCCCATAGGCAAAAGAGAGGGCACGAGCGGACTACAATCTCATCATTGCATGGCACTAGAACAGTGAACCTGGCTCTTGTGCAGGGTCATACACCGGCAAATCAACTGTCATTGCAACAATTAAGTGAATTACTCCGAAATTAGTTGCTAACTTCAGGTTTAAAAAAAAATTTTGGTTCTTAGTCCCAATTTCCAGGGGAGGGGGCAAATGCCCGTTTTACCCCCCCCCTGCTGACGCACATGGTCAAAAACGTCTCAATTTTCAAATTTCGTTAAGCTAAGCATATACGCATATAGGTGTGTGAAGAAAAAAACAACGTAAATCTTGACCAGGTAACGTGTTAACGTGTAAAGAGTAATGGGAAGGTATAAGAACAATTTATGCAAAGGATTGTATGAGAAAAACTGTATAAAATTGCATGCAACACAAAAAACACAGTATATATAGAACAAAACGATAATTTCAGTGTGTTCAAATGGGTCATGAACAAATGTTCTTGATTATTTAAAATTTTAATTGCAACTTTTTTGTTTTTATTCTAACTTATCACAGCTTTTCTCTTTTCACATTTTATTGTTTCATTATTTAGACGCGATGCAGACATCTACAGCCCTTACAGCCATGTCACTCGAGTGTACACCAAAATTTGGAGAAATAAATCAGAGCAAGACGTTGTGAAAGAGACAAACGAATTAGTAAAAAGTAAAATTAAACTTGCCATCTGGCTTGTTTCGGACTGCGACCAAACCCCACAAGCAAGACGAAGAATGGAATATGTGCAGAGGCTTTCTGACGAAGGCCTGTCATTGGACAAATTTGGAAAGTGTTTCAATTCTGTTATTGATGAGAGTCAAATAACGTCTCTAATCAAGAAATACAAGTTTTATCTGGCGTTTGAAAACAGTCTGCATTGTCGCGACTACATCACAGAAAAATTCATGAGGAATTCATTGCTTTACGGAGCTGTTCCCGTAGTTTTAGGTGCAACTAAGTCTGACTATGAAGCGATTGCACCGCCGCATTCATTCATTTTCGCCGAAGATTTTTCGCCAAGAACGCTCGTGGAATATCTCAATTATCTAGACAAGAACGAGTCGGCCTACCGCGAATATTTGCAGTGGCGGACAATCTTGCCCTTCAACATCGATGCTCCACCATCACAATTCTGTCAATTATGTCGTGTAGTACACGGTATAAATGTTGACAACCTGAGAAATTCGGAATATAACAAATCTTATTCGAGAATTCCTTTGTTTGGATTCCCAGATCGCCCAAGACGTGTTTCACTTGTGAAATGGTGGCTTGGGACAGAGAATACAGATTGCGTGAAATAAGCAAACAAGCCGAAAAACGCAGAGTGGTAATGTGACTGAATTGACAAAAATTTATTTTGATAAGATGGCAACGTGATAATGCTGCTATTCTGTGAGCAGAAAACATTTTGAAAGAATTTAATTCCTAGATTTTTTTTTCAGTGTGTCTGTACTGCGTAGCTAGCCATTGTTATAAAATCGTATAGCCTTGAACTTAAACTCTTCACGGTTATGCTACTTAGTTTAATAGATTTCCTTCAATGTTCAAGTTTGTCGTACAATGCGTGGCAACAAACACGAAAAACGATACGAATGACATGAAATTGTATTATGTTTTGAAAGTTGATTCGTCACAACTTCTATTCACAGGATATCTATATGTCAGTAGTGTCATTGAAATTCTAGCGGAACGTGGCATTGGATCAAGATATAATAATTCTAGCACGGTTATTCCAAACACATTGTTTTATTCGGATCACTGCATACTACTTTCACACTCGACATTGTTGACGATAAAAGTGCGGTATTTTCAGGTGTTTTCTGCAATTTCTTTGAAACATAATAAGAATTGATGTTACCTATGCCGAATTTCTCATTTTCTGACACATTGTCAGGCGTTAATGATTATACTTACATCTTTGTCGACTTACTCTACATCTTAACCACGGTATTACCGATACACGCACACAGCGATCATCATAAACCTATTATCACCCGCTGTTGCTTTTGTTTCGTTGGTATATTGTAGTTATTTGAAGTTTGTCGAAAATATTTTATCTTTTAAGCGTGTATCTTTCGACGATTTTCTCTCGAAAACTGTTACCCGAGTAAGTGGGCAAAAAGTCGACAGACACCTGTTAGAAATTCCAAGAGTAATTTTCATACGATTCGGTGGAGACGGGAGTATTCGACATAAATGTGATCAATGAAAAAACAAAACAAGAAAAAAAAGCATGTGCTTTTAGAGTTGCTATCTNTGTAAGTAAGATTAACATCAGTACCCAACGCTTCTGTGCAGCGACGGGNNACATAAGAGGGAGGCCCTGGNCAAAGTCGAGACTGTAAGGCACCCTAAACATCTAGCGCTACTGCGTAGCACTTCACATGCCCTCGTTTTACCTTTGCGGAAGCAACTGTCANAAACGACAAAACCGATACGATTTCGCAGCCTACACTTGAGAGACAATTGAGGGATGGTCAAGCACGGACGGTTTGTATGTCGTTTAAAGTTGTTTAAACAGAAAGTTGTACCACAAAATATTTTGTGCTACCGTGACAGTGCACAACGAACCTTTCCGTCATAGGCTCTCTGACCATCTTCATTGCACAAATCGTCCGTAAGCATTGAGCGAAGGTATGTCTACCCTCTACCGCAGAAGATCAAAATGTACGTACACCGTTTAGAAAAACGTGTCAACGAAATATCACGCAAAAGTGACATCAACCGTATTGCTTAACAGAAATTTTGCGATGAGGGCATTGCAATGCTTTCACCCAGTCATTGTTCCGTGATCTATGGTGGAGAACAGCACTTTGGTTTATCTAAAACTGATAGCATCATGAGCACGAAAAGCACTTTGCAATTAATTGTTACGCATTAAAATTGCAAACATGGGTGTCGGAATGATTTTTTCCAAGGCTAACCAAAACGATTTCTCCTGGGGGCGTCATGGTGCAATTTAATTTTATTTTATCCGCTCGAAACCAGGCGAAAAATATTTTTTTGCTAAAAATTGAATAGGAAAATGCAACATTTCAAAATCCAGGGGGCAAGCCCGGTGGCAATGATAGAATTTAAAATGTGGAGGGGCCACTGCGGGGCCACGGATAAAGTATGGGGAAAACACAACTGTCTTTCACATATTAACCAACTCTTCATGAAGAGACAAAATGAGCTCAGCTGCTTTCCCAAGGTTCACTTGCTTATTCTGCAGGAATTGTGGTACTTTATCAATATTCCCGAAAACAGATGTAGCAACGTCACACAAGCCTAAGGTCCAAAAGTGGTGAAACTACGAAAACAACCTTTTCTTCTAACATTTAATAGGAAAACGTCAAACTTCAAAATCCAGGGGTCAAGGTCCCCCTGCCGATGCACAGGGTAGTAGTTATATGAAATAGGGAGGAGAGACTGCATTCGTGCATAGCACTCTACTCTTAGGTCTAAGGTTGTACGGGATTGCAGGACATCGGTAGACTTAAAACTGAAGTTACGAACCA
>JGI24021J15306_10011410_pt1 | contig 11042 bp, 12 predicted proteins | sample Ectturendosymbi1_FD_15306 | JGI IMG/M metagenome (IMG submission 15306)
AAAGAGAGACAACTCACACTCTCCGATATACGATTTTAGAGCCTGTGAAAGGTTGGCACACTGCGCTAACGCAAAGAACATTGAATGTGAGGCAATGTGACTGTTCTTGAAGAACACACATCTGGTACACCCTGTACACCCCATCGGTGGTACACCCCTGGAAAATTCTGGTACACCCTGGGGTGTACGATACACCCGGTTGACAAGCACTGCTCTGGCCTGCATTCAATATTTCCCAAATGCACGACAAGCTGTGTTGTTGTTTTTGACGGTCGGGTAACTAGAGTTGTTTATGACGACACACTAGGGTTGCCAGATGCGTTTTGTAAAAATACCGGCCATTTTGAGTTGTCATCAGTGCCAGATCTAAGCTGTGTCAAATTTCGCAAGCGTCACAGGGTAAACAGAGAGATAATCAGTATTGTTAAGCCACAATTAATAATTTGCCCGTATTTTTGCTGGCTCATCACATGTCGGTGTGTGTGACGTAACAATCGCACCAACGATTGCGTCAACAGCAACAAATAAACTGCTGAAAGAACTGTCCTGACAAGATTCACTACTAGAGTCAATATAATTTGAGAAATTCTGCGATCGTTCTTTTTAAAGTTACGGCAAATTACTTATTTTCAAGATACCGGCTTCAGGCACTGATTTTTAAAATACCGGCATTTTACCGGCCACTGCTAAATTAGCAGTAAAATACCGGCCAGCCGGTGAAATACCGGCCATCTGGCAACCCTACGACACACACCAGGGGTTGATCGGATCCTGCGTGAAATTTAGTCAGACAGTGGTTGTAGTGTTGAAAAACTCATTTCGAAACTAAGAAACAGTCACAGAAGTGGGAAGATTGATCTTTCGTGCATTTCAATATGAAATGGAGCTGAATTGTATTACTGTCAGCAGATTGTTGCTTGTCCCAGTAGCAAAAGGTTTGTGAAAGCAATAAGAATCGGTTTCAGTTAATTTATCTCAATTTATCCTGGCTGTGGTATTGCATTCGGCTGCCTTGTGTATAGGACTTCGAAACATCTTACGTAAGTGGTTCGTGACTACAGTTTTAACTCTACCTAGGGTTGCCAGATCACTTGAAATTTTTTCAAGGACATTTTGTCTTTCAAAGAGATACTGTGGGATACTTTCGTGAGCGTCTGCAGAGGAAGCGAAACGGTAGGACTAAGAACGAAAATTTTTTAGAAAATCTGAAGTCAGCATCTTGATTCCAATTGATTGGTTTAATTCTTGCAATAACACTTTATTTACCGGTATGGTCCCCACACTGCGCAAGAGCCAGCTTCACTATTCTGGAGAAATGCAATGATGAGCTAGCGGTTCACGCATGTCCACTCCTTCAAGTTACGATAGTTAATACGTTTTTACTCATGTGACTGTTGACCTCAGACATCTATGGCAGGTGATGAAGCGAGACAGTGACTACTGATAACGGTACGACACGTTGTTTATATGCTGCGTGAAAAGAAGCAGGGATGAATCTGTAGCAGGCAGTGGCGTAGCCAGCCCAAGAATTTGGGAGGGGTCAAAATGTGTGATTTTAGGCGCATCACACTATTTTGTTTGGAAATCCGCCTCTCAAAGCACAAAATCACTATTTTTTCTAAAAATTTGGGGGGAACCATGGCCCCTCTGGTCCCCCCTGGCTACGTCTATGGTAGCAGGGCTACCGCTTTCACAAGTTTAAAATCCATTATAATGTGAGATTGTGAGTGTGACCAATGCGCCTGAGTAAATAGATTAATCAAGCTATGCTTACGCAGGCTTCTTTTCACACAGTATAATACTACGTGGCTTGTTAGAAATACCTCATTGTTTGCAACCGTTATGCGGGAGTGTCTAACTTGTTTTTTCACCGCCAATGTTATGGTAAAAAATTACCATAACATGTTTAGACCAGAAAACGATGAAATTAGCAGTGAACCGACATTGAAGAAACAAACTGTGCGAGTTGCAGATTCAATATAAGCTGATAAAGACATGGAGACAGTGAATTGAAATATAATAATGAGGAAATATATTGTATATGTATAATCAGTTTATTGTATTGTTGTTTACATACAAAGTTATAGTGCACTATTAAGATGCGTAATTTGTGTGATCTACATTTGGCGTATCAAGGAAAGCGCAACATATATGAGGAAGTTAAAGAATTTCAGAAACAAGAATGTCATTCACGCAATTTTCGAGTAGTAATGCAATGGCTAAAAGAAAAGGTTGAATTAAGTAACCTTGCTTAGAAAAGGGAAGTAACTGCTGATTTAACTATAGAAGCTGAAAAAGATGCAGTTAAGATTAAAGCAAAAACAAAAGCTTTGGAGTGTTACATTTATGCAGCAGAAAAACCATAAAGCCTGCATAACTCACCATTTTATGTTTACAGAAAAAATTTTAAAAGCAAAATGGAGTGGGTAAATGTTTTAAAAGAAAGTCAACGCCTGAAGAGCGGCGGGCGAAGAAATCTACGAAAATATGGAATCTGCAATGCTGCCGAAATCACACAACCATTTGCAGAAATGAGACCGGAAACAGTGACGAGATTACTACTGAACTGGTTGACTTTAAATGCTAAAGAGGGACAAGACGTTGAAATACGTATAGCGGTCCCTGAAGAACAAGCGGTTTATAAAAGCAAAATATATCTGCAACGTGGGGCATGTTCGTTCGGCAAACACGAGAAGCGCCAGAATTATGTGGCAAGGCATTGCATCACTGGGACAATCAAACCAATTATAACACACCAACTTTAGAAGAAATAATAAGTGTGCAACGAGCTGATCTTGCAAATAGCCTGCAAGAAGATAGCAGTATTTTACAAGAGTTATTTTGCAAAAAGCGTGACAAGACAAGAGGCCGAATTCCAATGATGACCACTGAAAATGTGAACGATCCTGCAGCATTGAAAAGCCCATAAACCATAATGAAACCTCCTTACCAATGTTGCGTTAACCTATAAAAACTAAAGTGACATAATGTTAAAAATGTTCCTATGAGAGTAGCGAAACTTACTTGCAAAGGAAATGCGGACTGTTGATTTGCAGAAAATTGTTGTCTTGCAGCAATGAGCAAGCGATTTTGCTAAATTTATGCAGAAATATAATTATACGGGAATATAATTATGCAGGAATATATGTATGCAGAAATATAATCATGCGGGAATATAATTATGCGGGAATATATTTGTGTAGAAAGTTATTTTGTTAGGCTGTTTATCAATGACGTATCAGCAAGAAACAGCTATATAAGCTGGCTAAAAGTTAAGGTAGATTCAGAGATTGACATTGCGATTTTGCTGTATGGATAAGATACCTGTTGTACTGAGGCATGCTTCTGAACTTCGGTGAAGGAGAGGGCTCGGTTGGAGGTATCTATTGTCATACGTGACAAGGGAGGTGCCTGGTGAAACGGGTTCCCTCGGGCAAAACAAATTGAACCAACACGTGTTGTCGCTATGATGTAACTGTATGAGACGATTGTCCTGATTCAGGAAATGTTGGTGCAATCGTACCACTCTGAGAGGTTTGAACTCGAGTTTGCGAAACTCAAAGGTTGCGTTGAAAAAGGCTGTAGAAAAGAAGGCCTGAATTTAAAACGTTAGTATGAGCACTAAAAGAAAGAGAGGATGCTAAGCTTTGTTTTAGATTGGTCTAGAAAGCTATGAAACAGGACAATGTTTGAATAAGTTTTATTTTGACAACTGCACAGTGAGATTAGTGAATGCAGTTGAATGTGTTGTGTAATGGCGCAGTTTGAAAAGTGAACGCCATTTGTGTAGTGATGTATATGGCCGTTGGTAAAATAAGAATACAAAAGCTCTGTTTAAATTGTACCAGTGATCCCAATGGTTGTAAATTGCAAGTATTGTTGATTGCTGTACTGTCTCTACTGCTGTTTGTGTGAAATGAAGGTAAAGGGGGGTACTTTTTAGAACCACAACGGGATAGTTGGAAAAACGGTGTAGAATAATAACCTATAACTTTTCTGACTCTTTTAAGATTGTCAATCTAGCCAATTGACATTCCTGTAAAACTAATGTTGATCTGGTTGTTGTTCTTAAATTTTGATTTATTTGTAGAAAGTGCTCGCAAAATAGATGTTAGGCACTTTGTAAAAGAAAAAGCATTTCTGATAGCCGAAGTGTAGAAAACAATTCGGACAAAAGACTTCAGAAGTGAGTTGTGTTCAACCAGCACAGACTAAAATGAGAGAGGCGCAAACGAACAGTAGTTTTTGATACTTCAAGTCCATTACAGACTCAGTTGTGTGGAGTTCACAATGATAACGACATTTGTGTGTCAATTCAGAAAAAGCTGTAACGGACGACAGAAAGTAGGCTACGCATTTGTGGCAAACTCGTATACAGCTCCACTTGAAAAAGATTTCAAAATAGATGCGAATGGAGCGCGTGCTTTCATGGGGCATTTTCTTTGTGGTGTAGACCAAGGGTCTCCAAACTACGGCCATCGGACAAAAAAGTTCGGAGATCCCTGGTTTAGACAATGATGTAGTCAAGACCGCAACCTTCGAGACCGAAACCTGGTTAAAACTTCGAGACCGAGACTTCATCAAAAATCCCGAGACTCGAGACTTTGAAATTCGAGACCGAGACTTCAAATTTTGTGCATTTTGCCGGATTTTTTTTAAACATCGCAATCAGTTTGAAGTTGAATTTTCTTTCAATTTCTCGCATTTTTCCGACCTCTTTTGGTTGTTTCCTACCTGCAAATACAACACACAAAAAATCGTTAAATATAGAAATTTTACTTCACCAGTTCTTTGCAATATTCAATGTCTCGAGACCGGTAGCCTTCGAGACCGAGACCTGAAACCTTCTAGATCGAGACCAAGACTCGCAAAAATGGGTCTCGAGACCGAGACCAAGTGTCGAGACTCCATCATTGGGTGTAGAAACTGTAAAGTGTTTTGTGAACGTCCATTTGCATTGCAACGTGAACAACCTGAAAAAGATAAGCAAAATGTCGACTTTGCCCACCCCTGGAAAAATTTCTGCGGACACCTATGGTTACTTCCACCCGTTCAACAAGCTTTGACGTATAGCCTAGGCAAGTCAGGCGAAGCTAACCATGTACGAAATTGAAAACTAAACAAAGCGCGTTATGACGACACAACCGTTTATTTTTTACTGCACAAGATGGAACAAATCCACACATTGCTATGTTCATTTACACTGTTTATTCTTGATGCTTGAATGTTCAGTGTAATCAGTAGTTCAAAAATGACCAATTTAAACACTATTCAAGAATTTTCAAGGGCACCGGAAAATATTCAAGGACAACAAGATGTTTTTCAAGAATCAAGGACAAAACGAGTTTTGATAGCAAATTCAAGGACAGTTCTTGGCGCTCAAGGACGTCTGGCAACCATAGCTCTACCCACATGTCCTGCAACCTCATAGAATTTTGTACGGGTTTTCCGTAATGATTCAGAAGCAATTCTTTCGCGTATTTCAGCTCTTTGCCCAGGAGATCACACATTTCCATCAGAAACACACTTGAAAGAACTAACAAATCATATTAATTTAGTGAAAATGATTTAAAACGTGAAATAACTTGGCAAAGAATTTGCTTGGGAAAGAGTCGAAGCTGCCTATATCACGCGAACAATTTTTGTCATTTATAGCTACTTGAAAAGCTGCGTTTGATTGTTACTGGTAGCTGTAACTCTTCCCGTCACCAGTGCTTCATGCGAGAGAAATTTTTCAAAAATGTAATCAAAATATTTCCCAGAAATTCCATGACCAGTGAAAGATTGGGTAACATTGATATACTTTAAAGTGAAAGGTACTAGCTGAAAAATAGATTTAGATGATCTCGTTGATAAATTTGACAGTCGACATGATAAACCAAGGATTAAGTTACGTTGAGGTGATGATGATAGAAAATTTGAACATAGCCTGTGCAGGAATCTGTGTGAGGATTATATTGCTCATTGTCTATTTGTCTGAATCGTTTTTGGCTTAGAGGTAGTGCGTGTTTCGCGTATGAGAAGACAGTCATAAATCAGCTTAGGATTGAAAAGTCAGCTGTTGAGGATCAGTCAGAGGAAAATTCAGTGTGAATAATAAACTGGACGACTTTGTTGGGAATATTCTGCGAAATAAGTTTTACGCCTGCTGTTACATCTTGCTATCAGGTACACGCCGATACACACCTATCTGCGGCGCTGCTATGCTACTTAGGTGCAGCTGGTGCCGAAACCTTGCTGCTGTTAAGTGCATACTGTATTGAATAGTTCTAACCCTATCCATGCTGAACACTCGTAATAGTAGTTGCATAACATTGTTATGGTTACACTTACACCACAATCACAAAATGTCCATAAGCTACCACAAAAACGGATTAGTCAGTAGTCACCAAACCGTTGGAAGATGGTTCATTTTTATGTGCTTTGTGGTAAGAATATTTTTATGGAACTAGTTGGCTATCAACATCCTTCTTGTCTCTGTGTCAAGATGGAATTTGTGGTTGGAACCATTTCGCTTTCATGTGAATTGTTTTCACTTTCTAAAGCCAGAGCCGGCCTTACGCCGATGCAGCTGTATTGGGTCCCGCGCCATGGTGGTCGGACAGGTTGTTCATTTTTGCCAGATAATCCTTGGGCCAAAGAATTATAGAAACGGCTTTTAAATTTCATTGTTAGAAAATAGTTATCTCGTTTGAAAAAAACGATGATATTGCTCCAAGGAGCTTTATCAAATGTGCTCAATTCTCATGCTAGGGCGTTATGTCTGCGTTCCCGCATGTTCCACTTTTTATCGATGGAACTTGGCTGTTACTGGTGTCCGTTAAGACTGCAGGAGACCTACAGTTATTGCCAACCAGGTGTGCAATGATTCAACTCGCAATGAATAGGTTAAGGCGAGTGTCTGCCGTATTAACTTGGCATTTCTTCCAACGTAACGCTATTCAGTTCTCGAAAAATCATTCTGTTTTGGAAAGTACTTGTTTGGTTGAGGGTCATCTGCATTTTGACAAAAGCCTGTAGTTTTGCTTCATGGAAGATTTTAACATAGACTAGATATTTTAATGTTGTGTCAAAATAAAATTAACTCTACCAAATTGAAACAAATGACAAAAGATGAGAGGTTGAACCCATGAAGGCCAAAAATCTCATGCAAACCAGCGCAAAATTTTATGAAGTGTTTGCACTTAAATTGCCTCCTTTCTTTCTCCAAAATGGTTCGCGTTATTTGTCGGTTGTGCAAGTACTTTCATCATTTGCCGCCCCGCAAAACCTTCATTATGATTTGTCTATTTGCGAGCGTAAAAGGTAGAAAAGCCACTACTTCAGATCCAGGTTCATAAACGCAAAGGACACTTAAAACCAGCAGCTTAAACTAGGAAAGGCAAAAATTGTGAATGTTGTCCAGCACACTCGTTTCTGTTTGTCAATATATTACGGGGCTATATGCTTTTTTTCATGAATCAAGCATGCGCATTATATTGCGTTTGATAAGTGATTGTATATCTGTGACGTGGTGCCGTAGTTGCAAAATCTTTGTACATTACATTTCTAATTCATAAAGAACAGTTTGCATTCCAAGCGCATACATTATGAATAATTGTAAAACTGGGCTTTGGGGAACTTTGGTGGATGCATGGATAGCTCTTATGTGAAGTATGTTTTTTCGTGTGTTATGTTTTTTTTTCCATTAATGTTTTTTCGTGTGTTATGTTTTTCCATTAATGTTTTTTCGTGTGTTATGTTTTTTTTTGTTTTTTTTTCCATTAAAGTATGTTTTTTTTTCCATTAATGCATTTGCATTGCCCTGTAATTTGGATCTCTCCAGGAGAGCTCCTGCTAGTGCCCCGTAATTTTTCGACTGATTCTGAAAAATCTTTACCGGAGAGGTGCCGTAAGTGATTTTCTCCATACTCTGATTTTTCCTGTTATTCAACCTTGTTCACTTGTTTCGCGGCGCCTGGTAATTTTTAGTTTATTCTTTTTATGCAGGTCATTTGTTCAGACATTTCGTAATTTTTACCAACGACAGCACCTGCAAAGATGTCGTTTCCCAGACCATTTCGTAATTTTCTGTGGCAACATCTGGCTACATTTGCGTCACCCTCTAGGTTTATTCTTTTACTATTCCCATGTAATTGCTTCCTACCAATTCCTGTTTGCAAGTCAGGTTTTGGTACAACATCTGGTTATTGCGTCAAGCTTAACATACTGCTCGTTTGTTGCACATAAAAGGTCTTGTTTCTTATTTTTGTCAGGTCAACTTTGACGTAAGTTTTCATTTCTCACTGTTGCGCAATATGTTATGCGATTTTCTTCAACTCTAGTTGTCAATCATTCTATTTCGTAATTGCGTCGTGGTTTGTTCTTTGTAATTGCACTAAAGCTTTTGGACAATGAGGTCATTGCCTTTTTGCAAACATTCTCACTACTATGAGACTCGTGCATTGCTGTAATTTCCCCGTCAGTGCTTCCCCTAGTGCATGCCATTAGTTTCGTCGCGTCTGTCGCTGATGCTACGTTTATCAACGCATTTGGGGTTTTGTGCTCAAGTAATCCTCTCTTACCTAGCTATTTTAACCTTTAGCATGGTTTTATATGTTTAACTTTCACATACACACAAATGAAAACAATATAATACACAGCAATATAATGCACACAACTGATTCGCTCATTTCAGTTCAGTTTCTTCAACACATCTGCCATGGCCATTCGTTGTCGCAGATCTTCAAGAGTCAATACATCATTGAAAGTTTCTCCAGGCTTTCATCTGTACAAATGTTTCATGGAGCGTTTCTTCTCGGTCACCTGCTTGACTTGAATGACGCATTTGGTACATTTAAGCCATACTTCATAGACTTTTTGTTCGACTCTCAGTCGTATCTTTATTGTTTCATTTTGCTTTAAGACCTTCGGTATCCAGTTGAGAATCAGTGTAGTTATTTCTTCTTCTGACAGCTGTTCTATAGGCCTTGCATAATTAGTCCAATCTTTTGTCAATACTCTAACAAAGTCTTTCTAATGCTTCTTTTGTTCCTTTGGTACCGTTGTAATTTATACACAAATTCCATTACTTCTGTAATTCAAGACAACCTTTTTTTAGTATCCACACATTGATAGTACGCACAACGTATAGCTTTATCGAGTTTAGCCTTTTTCATGTTACCATACGTAGCATCTTCTGGCCAAACATACAACTTATCTACATTTTTACACAATTTTATTCGTGTTATTTTTATTCGTTTTGGTGATGGTTTACGAAACCAAATGGCATATATTGTTTTACTCTCCGTGTCCCTAATTCTTATTTGCATATCATTGTTTCTAAAATATCCCCTTTGTGCTTTAGACACCCAATTTATTATTAAAGCCATGGTTTCTTCTTCACTTAACTGAACAAATGGTGTCAATAACTTCTTCCAATTTGTTACTCCAAATTTGGCAAGTATTATTCTAGCGTCCTGGTTCCAATGCTTACAGTATCGAAGTTTCTCTAAGAGACGCATGTCTCACTAGCTTCGTATTATTTTACTCTGGAACCTTCTGAAACACAATACATCGGTTAACACACGCAAAATACATACACACATATACTATACACAACACTGGTTTAATTATACAGTTAAGTGCGACCATTTTGCCTATCATTTTGATATCGAATTGATGTGATAATACAACTGTTTTCAACTACATGCGCTTTAAATATAATTTGATGTTCAACACATTGTAACACAAATACGGCATCTACTTCAGGCACATCAGCTTGACATTGTATTTCGACACATTCTTGCAGTCATAACATAACTTGGCTGAATGATTCTGAATGAAAGTATCGCTGCTGATAGTTTTTGACTTCATCATAGATATTCGTTCCTTGTTCGTACGCTCTTCGCACTGACAACACACTATTCATCTTTCAATATTACTTAATTCTGCGTATAAAATTACACTGTTTATGTTTTAACATGATATACACAATGCATTTATAAATGACACTTTACTCATCATTTGTTATTGTGGTTTTTGATTCTATCACTATTTGTGTCACTCATGTTATGGTCTTCTAACACCATAACAGTTTGATAGGGTTAATCATAGCAACTTAATCTTCAAAACAATGAAAAATCACCATACAAGATGGACATCTATGTTTACCCCTACTTTTTCCTTGACCCGCAGTGACCCCTCCACACTTTTTTCATTCTAGAATCGCCACTGTATACAACCCCAGCAGCACTGGTCAAAACATCACAGTAAAGTGGTAACTTCACAGGAAAGGTTGCTTTCCATCATTCAATTTTTTTGCCAAGGTGTTTTGTCGTTTAAATCATTTGCCAATGAAGTAACACACTTTTAAAGATTTTTACTATCTACCACTTACCTGTTTCACTACATTCTTTTTATTTTAACACTGAGCATCTGCACTGACACTCGAATTTCTTCGCCACATATTTCGTGCATTTTGGCTAACAAAGCTTTGACATTTTTTGTAACGTTACCTACACTTTTCCTAATAACTTTTCTCCTCACATGACAAGTAAGTGATTAAGAATTCTCCAAAGATTTAGACTTAAGAGGTGATGAATTTGGAGATTTAAAAAAACGAAAGCACTACTTTGAATTTCAAAAAGCAAAATTTGTAACTAATTGTTCATCCATCCAAACTTGCTCACTCTGTCCAAAACAAGTTTTAAAAATGTTGCTCGTGATTCTGCTGTTGACGCAAAGAAAAAATATTTAGGCCTATTAGAGTAATAGACTTTTTGGCACATATTAGGTTTACACTTTGAACCAGCGAGGTAATATCCCACTGCATGCTCAACTGCAGTGGCGTAGCGATGTTAATGTCGCCCGCAGCCGACTATAAAAATGCTTTCTCTTTCCACTTTCACATTTGCATACAACAATATAAAATGAGAGAAAATCATGTATCATGCTTACTACAACAATAAGGAATAATAAAGCATCTTGAACATCACAATCAAATACTCACAAACTGAAAGGGGTCTTGTTTTTAATTCTCGATTATGGATCTTGCTTTCTCT
>JGI24021J15306_10011412_pt1 | contig 11040 bp, 5 predicted proteins | sample Ectturendosymbi1_FD_15306 | JGI IMG/M metagenome (IMG submission 15306)
CCGAAACCCCAGCAGGTCATGCAAAGTATCAAAAGACTCAGATTGTAGCCTAGTTTCCAGTAAAAACTTCAGCGAAATACTACCACCTAACGGTTGGTGCGTAGGACCAGGCAAAGTGGGCCAAGGTGGCCTGAAAGTCCTCCACTTATGACGTCACTCACAAAAAAACCTGCATCCCCCGAGCAAAAAATTTTTTTCTAGTGCAGACTAGAAGACTTGCCGCGTCTTTTGACGCTTAGACCAGGCCCGTAACCCGTACAGGAGTGGAGAAATTCCTGCGCAAAGCCACATGCGTTTCAGCATTTTTTTTCGAAAATCCTCAAAAGCAGCCGGACACCAAAGTGGTAGAAATGAACTTTTTCGTTCCTTTTGTACGCCCATTTATGCATCACAATTATGGTGTAATTTCAGGAAGTCATGCATGCAGAGATTGCGTATGGCATATAATTTTGGATACAGAGCTCTATACAACCTGCCGTGGAGAACGAGTGTTGGTAGCCATCAGGTTCAATGTAACATTCCTACCTTTGAGGCTCTGTTACTAAAATACATGTACCTGTTTCTTGAAAGATGCAGAAAATCTAACAACATCTGGTTACATGCTTTGATGCATTCGTCCCTATTCTTTGAACACTATAGTCGAATTTTACTCTGTGAATGAGTGATCGATCTTTGCAGTATCTGTTTGATTGATGGCGTGTCATGCCACAATGCTTTCGCATTGTACCTAGACTTGACCAATTTAGGAAACGGTTCCCTACTCCGCAGTAGTGTTGTAATAAGTGTTACAGGTTAGCTAACATTGGTGTTAACAATGTGTCTGTAACCCTATGGTTCTGTCTTCAATGCAGTTGCAAAAAGTGTCTGTAACTCTGTGATTCCACCGGGTCCAATACCTTGTACTACATTCTGTTTTGTCTGTTTTTATCGACCTGTGTTCTGCGGAGTGTGTGTGTTCATACTATGGACTTCGTGTCTGGTCATAAACAAATAAATTAAATTAAAAGTTAAATTAAATTAAAATTAATGAGCAATTTTATTATGACTGAAAATTTTTGCAATATTAGTATTGCAAAACCAGACACCACCAAGATGGCAGTGTGAATCAACATTTATCTCTAAAGTGGTAGATTCAAGTTCAATTCCCAAGTCAGGTGAAACCAAAGACTTTAATATTGGTATTTACAGTTACCCTAATTGGCGTTCAGAATTAAACTGGCAATGTGAAGAACTCTGCTAAAAGTGCTAGACAATGGCAGGGGGCAGCTTGACTTGATAACCACAAAGTTACTTTGCAGTCTCCTGGCCGAGGCCACTTGACAAATAAAGTACAAAAACTCTAAAACCAAGCAGTTTAATTTATAATCCTCCGAAATTGACACTCATATTCTCTGGAATTGGCACTCCTGTCTGCCACAGCATCTTCCTATCCCATACTAATTCAGAAATAATATTACATCGGTCAATACCGTACCTTAATAAGTTGAAACATTTCAATCACCTTTTGCATTCACTACCGAGCAAGTTTTTTAGAGAAACCACTCAGTACACAAGTGTTTTTTCTGTGGTTGGAATTGTTATTAAGGTGTTTGAAATGGTATATCATTTCTTGTCACAAGTAGTGTGCAACATGAGATCTTAATAATGAAAATTGTAATGTTTTAGAGAACAAACTCACTTAGCCACAGGAAGGTCCATTATTGAAAGGTCTTCATTATCTGCAATTAAATGATATATAAAGTACATTTGTGCCATAATCTTAAAGATCTGGAGCATGCATGTGCATAATCAAAGGTACTGTTTCTTAAAGTTTTGCTTGTACTGAAAACAGTAGAATAATTTGGCTTGCGTAAATACAAAATGCTACCTTCTATCTTCTGTAAGTTCATTTATAGCTAATGAATAAGTGTGGTCCGTAACCAAAACAATTTTGTAATAAATTTGAGTAAAATTTGAAATGGTGTTGGCTATATTTTGAAAACAGTTTAAATCAGTTGAGAGAGGTTGACTGACATGCAGATGACAATAAGAACCGTAATTACAGTACTGCTAATATATACTGTAAATATGCAGAATATTAATTGGTGTTAATGCCATTGCTTTAACACAATAATCAATCTTTTAGGTGGTGCATGATCTGAACATAGAAAAGAAAGCGTTTGATGGTATTTTGCCATAATTTTCTACTGGCCTATTTTGTTTTAATGAAAGAAGGCTGGCCACCATACTGTAAACTTGGCAGACCTGTTGTGAAACTTGCCAAACGGTTTTACAATGCCAATTGATTTTATGTTACTAGTAGAAATACTCGTGACTAAAATGGTGAAATAATATGAGTATTTCTACTAGTAACATAAAATCAATTGGCTTATATCAATTGGATCAGGGGATACAACCTGCCAGATCAGGGGGTACAACCTGCACATCATATCAATTAGATCAGGGGGTACAACCTGCCATGATGCCTGATGAGTCCCTCTGAGTGGTCTGCAAGATCATTTTTCTCAAAAGTAGAAATGAACCCATAATGTGAGCGAAGCAACATTTTCCCATCATAATGTTTTCTGTCGTGGTTAAATGGGAATGATTGCAACTGATCTTTGTCATGCCACTAATTGTCATAATACATCAGCCATTGATAAAAACAATTGCAGTATTATCGAATAACTCCCTCTGTGTTTTTTAGATTTTGTACATCTGGTGTGCTGCAGCCTACACAGCTTGTACAACTCAATCAACGATAAAGTGCACTTTAAGTATACATGCAGTATTTGAGCACAGGCACTGTTTAAAATAAGTTGGTTCTAATAATGGCATGCAAAAAGCTAAATGCTTCAAATAGTGGAAGAGGACTTCCACACTTGTTGCCTATGTAAAATAAATTGTTTTGTAGTAATCATGTTGCTCATGTCACTTGGGCAACAAGAACATTGATTTCTATAAATTTGTTGGTTTTTTTAACTTTGTTATTTTCCATTTTCTTCATGTGAAGGCTAACATGAAGTTATGGCTACTATGCAAATAATAAACCACCCACCTTGTGACATGAAACTTTGGCCCATAAATCAACCTACTGAAAAGTTATGATCATACACTCAAAGGTTGGACAACCCTGTCTTAGATACAGCATCCATCAAATTATAAAATTGTTTTTAACTGGCGTAATACCAATTCATTTTCTCACATGTTCACTATATATAATAGTTAAATACTACATTTTGTGTTATGGCCAAAAAACTGCAAATCAATTCGGGAAATCCCTGCTAATCGCCCAAGGGAATAATCAATTAATTTGCAGTTTTTTGGTTATAACTTTTGAAACAGAAATGCTAGAAAGCCATTCAAACCCTCTAAGACTGTTATTATAGCCTAGTTTCGAATAAGTCAAAAAAGTGGCTCTTGGCATTGGCACCCAGGGCTTGATGAAAATTTGTAAACCAGCCCCCATTATGGCGTCACCCACAAAAAAAACCTAAACCAAACCTTTCCAATTTAAAAAAAAATTGAAGCTACAAGACTCCCCGCATTTTTAGAGGGTTTGAGCAGCTCTCTAGCTCGATCTGCTGCTGAATTATGGCTGACCAAAATTTGCCTTATTAGGGCAAATCATACCTTTTTTGTAACTTCTTTATTTGGGCCGAAATTTGTATGACTGAGTCATAATTTTGGAACCAGAAATGCTAGAAAGTCGTCAAGGGCAGATTATAGCCTAGTTTCCGAAAAAAACTTGAGTCAAACAAATGACTTGTTGGGTTGGCACCCAGGGCTGATAATGTCATCCAAAAAAAATGCAAAAACTACACCAATTATGACATCACCCACAAAAAATAAAAATCCAAAACTTATTAATCGAAACTAGAAGATTTTCTGGATCTTCAGAGGGTTTGAACAGCTCTCTAGCGGCTGGCATAATGTTGCTGCAACTCTAGTGGCTGCTGCGGGCGTTCAAGGATTCGTTTTCATATGTTACCATAACTCATAAGATTGTTTGGGATAACTGTGATGTTGGAATAAGTTTTTGGGTATCTAACACGCTGTATTTTTTGCATGTGCAATTTTTCAATGGTAGCTGGATCATTAAAGGAATTTGCCCTAATGTTGAATGAAATAGCAGATCAATGGTCGGCCACTGTGGAACGTTGTGAAATTCAGCTTGTTAGTCCCTTGGAAACGTGAGTCAGTGGATCTATGCACTTTTTATCTGTGAATTTTTAATGAAATGTAACATTGTTGTCAATATTTTTGCTACCTTAAATTGATAGAACTTTTAAGACTGATTATGATTTAAATTTTTGGACTGTTTTGCATGTATTTTATGCTGTAAAGTATCTTGATATTCGACTAGGTTTCGCCAGAACAATATACACAGTTACAAAGACTTTAAAAAGCAATTCGACAAAGCAAGTGACCGGTATTACAAGCAGCTTGAACACACCTTGGGTCTTTCCCACAAGAAAAAAGAGCAACAGTTGCAAGTAAGGTTTGATTCAATGCGAGAATTTAAGTGCAATGAATGGCAAATAAAAAACTTATTGCACTATGCGTCAAGATTTTCTTGCTTTTTATTTTTCTTCCTGTGCTGGACCTGTTGGGTTCCCTTGTGCGAAACTGCGACGGTTGCACGCTGCTATGGGTTCTTGCTTCCACCAGAGTTTATTGCTTCAATGCAGTAAACATGAGAGTAATTTCTTTGAAGTCCTAGTGAGAATGTTTGCCTTGTATATGCTTGATCCAATTGAAAGCAGTCCAGAAATTCTCCCTTAGAAAAGTATCGTATGAGAGACACGAGTTTTTGCGGAGAAGTTTAAGAAAATGATAAGAAGTAAAGTTACAAAGCTCCTTTGGTGTAGCGACCGACTGTGTTTCATTGCTAGTTTGTTTCAACGTAGAAACATTCTAAGTGCATCACTACAAAAAAAATAAAAGTGATGATGATGAACTGTAATCGAAATTTGTTTTTAAGATTTGCTTTACACAAACGCCATCCTTGCTGATTACAGAAGTGCAAGCTCATGTAAACAAATAAACTTAAAATGGAAAGCTGAGCTTGTGGGCGTTTTTTGCTGCTTGCCTGTGACTGCGTTTTCATGTCCATTTGGTGGGCCGAACTTCAAGGGCTAATTTTCCTTGAATGTGGATGTGGTGCAAGGCACACACGGAGGCAATCAAAACTGCTTCGGGTTGAATCGCGGGCCATCAAAAAGTATATACCTGGCGCGTTGTTGTTTCTAACCAGAAGTGTTTCGGTGGGGATCAGAGCAGTCGTGGTATGGGACTCGTGATACATGTGCCATATACAAAACAGGACTATCTTTCATATGAAATACCTGTTGAAATGTTATATGTTGTTATAAGTAATCTCTGAAATGTTGTTATAGGTTAATGCCCGCATGGAGAATTTGCATATTTTTTCTGTACCTTATGCAAGCTACAATTTTATTATCTGTTGAACTGCATCCCAGTTGCGCAGACAGTCAGTATTCACTATACTGAAATTTGTAGAAACCAGTGGCTATGCCGCTTGGTTACCAGCGAAGAGTGTCGATAAAGACTGTNTTGAGTGCAAGTCAAATAAACTGTAGTGTAGTACAGGGTGTTTCAAAAAATTTGACATATAAATGTTACAGAAACTACATAGTCGAATCAAATGAAATTCAACAGGTTTGATGTTGACGAAAACAAGATTTATTCCTGTAAATTTGAATAAGAAATTGAAAGGCACGTGAATTCCACAAAAGATTTTACAAATGTTCAATGTGCGCGCCGCGTGTTACCCGGCAAACGTCAAGTCGGTAGCCTAGCTCCTCCCAAACACGATGCAGCATGTCTTGGGTAATCGTCTCCAGTGCGATAGTGATTCTTTGTTTGGGCTCGTTTACATTTGCAGGAAGAGGGGGGACATAAACCATCTCACAAACGCACGCTGCACAGTCTTGTTTGAGTTTGTTCGAGCATACTCCAACTCACAAAACGCCTTTTCTCTGCTAGTGAATACCATTCAAACACACAGGTTTGACTGCAGTACGAATAATTTATCAATTAAAAATTTCTACACCTGAAAAGATAAACATATCAAATATTAAGCACAAAATTTTGGCCTGTATCTACACATGCTGTGTAAATTTAAAGTTATTTAAACAGGAACTGCCAAAGTTATTAGATTGCAGAATGATGTCAAATTTTTTGAAACACCCTGTATATTCCAGTTTTGAGAATTAATGCTGTGTTGGTGAAGACGCCTTTGGGAAAATGAGGTGTGCCACGTGCAGGGACGGGTTTAGGGAGCGCGGAGCCATAGGCCATCTTAGATTTCGGGCCCCATGCAAGTGTGACCTATTTGGTGTTTGTCTGAAAAGCTTGAAAGTATGCCCCCTTATGTGTAGTGTCCCCTCAAAAATCTATCTTAGGTTGTGCCCACTTTGGTTCTACAATTGCCTTAGATCTACAACAGAAATTAAAGCCTTTTCTACATTCTTCCAAAGAACAAATGGCATTGCGATCTTTTCTTAGAATTTCTAGCCCTTTCGTGCAGTTGAAGTTCTCTTCGTTAAATTGCCGTGATTTCTAGCGTTTTTTGTAGGTTTATTTTTCGGATATACACAATTTCATGCGGGACCGTGTTGCCGCCCATGAAAATATCGTCCAGCTGTCGATCTGATTACATGTACGTAAACTCCTTTTTTCATAGTAACAGTAACAACATGTTTTATAAACCAAACAAGCACAATCCATTGAGTGGAAACAGGGCATATTTATGCCGTTTTGAAGTTGTCATTTTCCAAGCAATACATAATATAGTCTTTTGATCCTATGTGCCATACTCCGATGGTAAACAGCACGAAGATAAATTTTGCATAGCACCAAAGTATTGTCGCAACACCCTCAGTTAACCATATGAAGTAAGCCCAATGTAAACACGTTTTTCCCGGTAAAAGCTCACGAGAAACTGTTGTAGCTGATTTAACTAACATATGGAGTCTCAATAAGCAATCTCTGTTTGCTGGAAATCTAGTAAAAACAACCAATCGTAGCATCCAATACTGACACTATTGCTTTTGATCGGAGTTTTGCAGTGTCTGGCGGTCTTGCGTTGTTGCGAGCTTTTTGTCAGTGGAAAATTGAACACGAATTAAGTACGGTTTTTTATTTTTTTTATTCTATTTTTTGTAACCGCTTTTATACAGACGGCCTGATTCTCTCTCACGCCCAGATGCACGTTATTGTCGTGTTGTTACTGTACTGATAGGAGTCTAGAGTAGACATTTGCATTTCCGCCCGTTTCAAGGTTAAGTGTGAAGTTATTCCTCTGCACAGTTGCGTAAAATTTTTGTTAACATTGAGTCGTCATAGGAAAGGGTTGCACGGGTCCCCCAAAAGCATGGAGCTCTAGGCCATGGCCTATTTGGCCTATGCGTAAATCCGTCACTGGCCACGTGTACTCCTCACATGAGAAATTGGGCACTTCTTCACTATGGTTTAACTGTTTTGGCGTGACAAAACTTTCAGGGCAACTAGAGGTAGATGCTGCTGTTTTCTCAACTAGCATTACAACGCCAGTTACTGCAAGATGGCTGCCAAGCGATTGGTAAGTGTGCCTGTGCTGCATATGGCATCTGGGCACACATCACTATTGCAAAAATCTGATCAGGTTTTACTTAGCATATGTTTTGTCGGCATATCCTTTAGGAAAGATATTCTGCCCTATTAATGGTCTTTGTTCTTATGTTTAAAATAACACATTCAAAGGTAGCTGTCAATATTTGCTAATAACTGTCCCCCATTTTTTACCTTTAGGTGTAGCTTAGCCCACTGCCTAAGTTGTTTTGATGATTAACAAAAAGATTTCAAGTTTTGCAACTGTGCGTGAATCAGTGCAAATCACAAGAACAGAACTAGAACTATAACTAACTAAAGATGTTGCTTGTGGAAGTCGACTATATCTTTCTATCATCATGATATGCTGAGCGAGGCTACGGTAGTAATGCACTCCTCATTCCATGTTTTGTAGGACTCTGACAAAGAGCTGTTGAACCTCAAGAGACAATTTCATAAAGATGCGCTTAACTATGTTGACAAGCTGCAAGAAGTCCAAGAGAGAAAGAAGTTCGAATTCGTGGAACATTTGCTGATGTTTATGAAGGTAAGCGCCTAATGTCTTGTCATAAAGTGCGAGTCTTGGCCCTCACTGCAAGCATTAAGCTCGCTCTCTGCCCATAGAAGGCTGTCGTCGTCGACACTGCTCTCGATCTCAAGATAAGAAACGATCGATTGAAGATGAATGTTGCATTGTATACAGATGAAGATGAATGTTTGTATATACATGAAGATGCATTGTACCAGTAGCGTAGCCAGCCCAAAAATATTGGGAGGCCAAAATGTTTGATTTTAGGAGAATAACATTATTTTGTTTGGGGTACCGCCTCTCAAAGCACAAAATGACTATATGTTCTAAAAATTCGGGGAGTGGCAAGGCCCTGTAGGCCTCCCTCTGGCTACGTCTATGCATTGTATATAGATTAAGATGAATGTTGCATTGTATAAGCCTTTATTTCAGGTGTAGTTTGTTGAAAACCCGCGTTTTGTATCATTTCGAACCAACTGCTGGCACCAGCATTACGGCACACGCATAAGGGCATTCTGTTAGCTTGCTGCCATTCCCTTATAGGTGATTTTGGAAATCGTTGACAAAGCCATCGAAATCAGATAAACGTGATCACAACGAGCTTTGATCACAAGGTAGCAAACTGTCTTGGGTGCTATACCATTATGTGTTCAACATGCAGTATTCGTTAATTTTGCTCCAGGTTTGTCTCGACATGCCGTACATTTGAAAAAGCACAGACGTGCGAAAAGCCGAAGGGTGTCCTCGTCGTTGGCCACTGTCTGTTGAAACTAGGGTGTCATAGCGATATTGCATTCGTGTTGGACAAATTTGTTGTAAGTGTCTGTTAAACTTCCTTGGTTGACGCGGCTACCGCTTAGCGCTCCACGAAACCGTGGATCGAAACTTTGTTTTGAACAATTTGGTTACTAAAGGAACATAATCGTTCGATGCTGAGCTGTTATTTTCTTTTAGCTGCTTTATGTTATGAGTGGACGGACATGCCACAACCTTCGCTTCGTGTCTGTTTTTTCGCACAGGGAAGTTGGTGCATGGCTGATTGAATAAGTGCTAGCTTGCAGCAAATGCTTGTGGAGCTGTCTGCATACGTTGTTCTAGCTGAGCTGTATGAAAAAGAGCTTTACATTGCCTGACAAAAAAATGTACTCGCCAAACATGTACATAAGCGTGCCTCATATAATTCATGTCAGCGCTGAGACCGAACAAGTCAGTTGTTTTCTCTTTTAGTTTGCTTGCCCTATCAACTGCGGTTTCCAAATATGTCGTGTTATGTAGCCTTTCAGAAGGTTAGGACCACCAAGTCATTGTTTTTTGTTGGCTAACTTAATGGTTTGAATAGATAAGCGTTGATTTCGCACTTGCATATCCTGTGTGTTCAAGAGCATTCAGTAGCCTGATCACTGTGAGCTTATTCGTGCACCAGCTTCTTTAAGCTAACGCATTTGTTTGATGGGGTTATTTATTTTGCTGTGAAGGTGACACTACATTCATTATATCTTATAACTCGATTTAATTACATGACGTAAGGGCTGAAATGAGTTGTTAAATTATTGCTTGTTTTTTTGACTTCTCAATTTAACATGTAGTCCAATATATTTGTCTTTTTCCGTAGTACTCAATACGATTTCGTACAACCCTTTTTGTAACAAAGTAGTATTTATTTTAGCTTCGACGTTGCCACTACCACAGCAGGTATCAGGCCAGAAAAAAATGTGGAAATTTAGGTCTCCTGCAGAAAATTCTTTCAGTGCCACTCAATTTTGAAAACGCCCCAGCAGTTGACATGACAGCCTTGCACTCCACGCAAACCAACTCTTTTCACGTCAGGCCCGAGTCGATATGTTCTCTTTAGTCAAAGGGTCTCTCTCTAGCACGTCGCAGACCGACCGCTCGTCGCGATCGGAGCATTACGTCATTCCTAATGTTCTGCGAAGGTCAGCGAATCGTTGAAATGTGTGCTCTAGAATAAATATGTCGGCATGCATCGAGGGGCTTCACGCTGCGTCAGCATCGTAGCAAGAATTTAAAGTTTTCTTATTCACTCTACTTGCTATCTAGCCGTGATTTGCGTGGCGCAAATGAAACGAAAATGTTACCGCAAAGGCAATTTTCTTGGTACAAATATAGTTCACCATCTGTTACCACAATGTTACCGCAAAGGCAATTTTCTTGGTACAAATATAGTTCACCATCTGTTACCGCAATGTTACCGCAAAGGCAATTTTGGTACAAATATAGTTCACCATCTGTTACCGCAAAGGCAATTTTCTTGGTACAAATATAGTTCACCAACATTTCATCCAAAGAAAATTCTATCAATGGAGACTTCCTTTCTCTTAAAAACTTTTTTTTATTGTTTGAGCTCAATAAGACGCGACAGACCTCGCCGTTTTGACAGCCATCTTATTTCTGTATGAAGAAGATGTTCATGCTGCGAATCCCCTTTCACACAGTGTTTTGAATAGTCTGGAGTTCAAAGGTGGCTTGCAGTTTCATTAACAATTTTCACTACATTCCTTATCACATTTTCAAATCAATTTCTTTGCAGCTATATTTCTTGCAGCTAAAGGCACTCCAGATGGACTATGCAATAAGTAAACAACATTTCTTTATGCGCTACTTTAATTTTGGTAGCATTTTAATTTTTTGATTTCACTCTTCGGATGCCCACGGCCCTCCTTAACCCGCCCCTCTGCACGCCCCTGCTTCGAATGAAAGTGACGACCAAGTGTAGAAGGTTTCATTGCTTCATTTGAGATAAATTGGGAGCATACTAAACATAAGGGCCGCGGCGGCTGTTCACTACATGAAGCTGCAGTAATAATAATAATAATAATAATTCATGCATTTATAAAGCGCCGAAATCCGACATGTCGCTCTAAGGCGCTGAACAATGATGTTACGAAAGTGACATGCAA
>JGI24021J15306_10011413_pt1 | contig 11040 bp, 6 predicted proteins | sample Ectturendosymbi1_FD_15306 | JGI IMG/M metagenome (IMG submission 15306)
ATTTTATGACATTTTCTACTTGTGACTTTATTACCGGTCGATCGCGAGTTAACAAGAAATTTTCCAGTCGATCCCAGTCGAAGATAAGTTGGCCACCCCTGGTGTATGCGAATGAGCAAAGGTCTTGACGTTTGTAGAGAAGGTGAAAGTTAGTGTCGCACCTGCTGTGACGTGACAATCGAATGAAACCACCGATCAGTCCGTAGCGGTGAACCGCGCGACCACAGCAGCTCGAAAGAGCATGAGCATGTTTTCAGCAACATACGTGCCTATGCGCAGAAGCTTACTGAAAGATTGTCCTGTGACTTTCCACGGAAAAAAATGCGCAACTGCATTAAACTCGCCGTTTGCTTAATGCACCAACTCCGGAAGCTTTATTCGATCATGCTTACATGACGTATACGTTGCGATGATTGCACAACCGTAAACTTTCTTCGCCGAACCGTACACAGAGTTTGTACTTCATGTGCGTTTGAAGCGTCGATATACACCGACAACAGATTGAAGTTTTCAAAACTATCTGACTTAGCCCTCCTTTCACACGATAGGCTGTATCTCTTGTAAGGTTTTTCAGTATGATAGCGTCGCTAGTTGGGTGCAAAACTGCCAACCACAAAAACTAACCAGTTCTGAAAGCAACAAAGAGGTAACACCAAACCGGTTGTCGAAATTTTGGAATGTAGACAAAATTATGTACATTCTAACTTATGTCTCTAATTACCCTTGTCTGTCTCTGTAACTCTACACAAAGAGGCCGATTGTGGAGATACCTGTGGCTACCTCGCCGAACTTTATACAGTATTTGCATTAGCCTTAGCTTAGCCCTGCTAAAACGTTAGTGCGTTGGCGACAGTAGCCCTTAACAAAAGTAAGGTGATCTGTTCAACAGGTAAGTTAATTGTGCCTCGTCCCATGTTTGTTTAGAACTTTTCGCCAGGTTGCTAGACGTGCCAAAAAGTAGTGCGCTGAAAACTTACCACTTTACAGTCCGATGTTAAAACAGGAAATTTATATCTGTCTCGGCGTAGTGCCTTTCAACAGAACTGGGGTGTAAGAAAAATTGTTTTACTTGGCACATTGCGTCGTTTTGAGTTGAAGTTGCTTGCGACATTTCTCCCCGCTCATGGTGTCTGTTTCGTGGTATTCGCTTTTTAGTAAACGGAAGGTGAGAGCGATTGAGGAATTTAGTCGGCTGTAGTGAACAACGAAGATGGCCTCAACCAAGGACAGACAGTGAAGTGTCACCTGGAGTTAAAAATGATAATTACATCAACCGCTACGAAAGTTTTCCTCCAACGACCGCATTTCCTAGGAATGTGATACCTTGGAGTGCACATTTTTACGCCAGGCAATGTGTACCAGCACATCTTCATCGAAAGCAACATGCTTTTACAGTAGAAACATAGAAGTTTGTACACAGTGAAAGAGGCGTTTGGTTGCTGTAGTGTTTATGTCAGTTGACAGACTTGGGATACACGAAATCTGTGATGTGGTTCTTTTGTTTCGTAATCTTACCTTAAAAAAGAATTTGCATTTCATGAGTTCTGGGCAAGACATTGGTAATCATGATTCGGATACACATCAAACTAAGGCTGGAGATTTTGGCTTTGACAAAAAATACCTGTAGTTCTGCACGGCGAATAGTGAGTTAGCTGTGTATTGTTTCAGCTTCGTGCGAATGCCTCGGTTTCATCCAACCTTATCGGCCGTACGGCTGACTAGAATAAGCTGTAGCTCGCAGAAACCAGACTGGTCACTGGCATTTTTATGCCAGTGTTATCGTTTTCAATCAAGTGTTAAAAACGACTTTAAACGCCTGTAAAAGGCGGAGCTCCGTAAATAGCGGAACTTGGTTGCGGAAGTTTGATGACGTAACCGGAGTCGTTAAAACTGATATTTGTCTTTGAGAAATGAGAAGTAGACGGTAGCAAAAATAATTTTACTGCAAAAGGTGATGTTACACTACGGTAAAAAAAATCTATTTTGAAGTTTCATAATTTTTAGTTATCTGAGTTTCACAACGGTTCGGGGACAAAAAAATAGGTTCTAACAGTTGTGAATGTATAAAATTTTTAAACATCGCGAACTTCCATGTTTGGGGGAAACGCATATTAAGTTGCAATGATACAATATTTTTCCTTCACTTTTTTTCTTTTTTTGATTTTGCAACGCAACTTTTTACCACTCAGGTTACGTCATCAAAGCTCCGCTATTTACGCAGCTCCGCCTTTTACAGGCAACCCTTTAAAAGTGTACTGGCGCGGAACTCAGGGTTAGGTATATTACGGTCGAACTGGATGGGTGGAGCTTTTTTCACCAAATTTGTTGAAACTGAAATGCACTTTATATGAATGGCAGGGTTTTTGTAAGGCGTTTTAGAGACCCGAGTCGGGTCCCTAGAATTTCAAATCGGGTCCGTAGAATCACAGAAAATTATCATCGGGTTCCTAAAATCAGAGAAAATTGGGTCCCTAGAATCAGAGAAATCGGGTCCCTACAGATCTATATCGGGTACCTAACATAAAAAAAAACCCTGATGAATGGTACTTATTCCCATCGCGGTTTTCGCTGAATTGCATGGTCGGGATTTTATAGGTTCTTAAGACTTCCGCGTTATTATTTGGGAGTATACCTGTAACGTTAGTTTGAAATGTTTTGGCGCCGACGTACAGCTCCCTTTTTTGGTTGAGCCGTATTATTTTCGTAGCTTTCCCCGCTTTATCGAACAACTGTTCTTTAGCTACACGGTCAGCGCGTGAATAAGCTTCTTTTTAACGAACGTAAAGACGGCTAGAGATGATTTGCTCATGACACCTTTCGCAGGAAATAGATCTGAAAGCTGTTTCTAGTAAGCTTCAGGTACCGCCCTTGTGTCAGCGTCATAATGCAGCCCTCGTGTTACTGTACAAGTCTTCATTTGGCCCTCGCAGCCATTGAGTTTGACATCCCTGGTCTAAGGGTTGTTGGCTAAATCTATGGACCAGGGAGTGAGACTGCCAACTGCCTGAATGTGTTATGTAATCAAGGCCTGAGGTAGATAAGTAATTCGATGAACTACACAGCTAACATAAGTGAAGGCTTACATCAGTGTTGCTCAAACCGTGGCCCGCAAGGCCCTCTGGAGTGGCCCGCGAAGCAATTTTCATTGGAAAGAAAACTTAACACTTTAATAATTTTAGAGAATTTTTATTGAGATTATTAATTCTTGTGGCCCGCGAAGGGTTTCTGAAAGTGGCCCACGAGCCAAAAAGTTTGAGCACCACTGGCTTACATGGTCAAGAAGTAAGAAACCAGTAGGTAAATGGTCAAGTAGTTTCTTGGGCAAAGTGTTCATTTTATCAAAATCTTTATATGGCCGATAGATTTGACTGCTTTAGAGTTTCATGTGACTAAAGCTTCGTGCAGACAAATGTTGTAGTGGCTGGAAGTTAACTAATTGAGTGGACAAGGCGTTATAATGGGCACAATGTTCTTTGTTGAGGGTTTGTGTTGCAACGAGGTGCACTTCTTGAGGAAACTAACTTCACTAAAATTTCAAGTGAGGATGACGCAAAATTAACATATCGTTGTCTGGTTTTGTTCGTAAAATTGGTAGAAAAACGTGTAGTTTTAGCCCCATCTTTTTCGACTGCGGCCACGCACCAGCGTTTTCACCACCGTTTGCTGTCAATCTAACCGGAATCGTGAACTGTACTGCTCTTCCGCAGTAAATTCAGTCATATCCTCACAGACTGCAGATTGCGGTTGTAGCCTTGGTTTTCAGTCACACACCACTGTGCGACCTTTTGTTGCCCGAAACTTAAAAGTGGTAATTAAAGGTTGCTGCTTTATAGAAAAGAATTTTCATTGCCCAAATACGCTAAGTGTTGTAATTGTGTTACATCTTAGTGTAAAAGCAAGCTTGATATCTAAACCATGTGAACTCCAGAAAGAACAACATCTCTGTTGCCTTGCCCTCAAGCTGACGCCGCAACTATGCTTGGTGCACTTAGGCTAGTATATTATCTTGTTGTGAAGGTTTTTGGGGTTCAAGAATTCGTTTTTTTTTCCAGGTAATGTGTGGGTTTACAGGATCTATCAACCAAATGTTCGAGGAGAGTGCGACGGGTTGACTTACTACCTGGCATTTTGGTTGTTGACCAGCGTATACATCTGCGTCGCATTGGTGTGTTGCTGTTCATGCTGCATCGCTATGTGCGCTGGAGGCAGTTCTTCAGAATGAAAGGCTGATGTTCTTGTGAACTTATTGCTGGAACGTGAGGTGGTTGACGCTAGATATGCATTAATGACCTGTACTTCTTATCAGTCACGTGGTTGGTGCTCATGTTGGCAAGTGATGTGTTGCTTTTGTGCAACGCAGCGATGGTCATATTGGTTGAGAAGCGGGCTGTGACAATCGTGAGAACTATAGATCTTCTGAAGAATTTTTTCATACTTTTTCTTTGAAATGTGAATTGCAATTCGCAGCTCCATAAGTGGCTGTTAAGCACTCACGCAGTTTCTATCTTCACGATGTGTTAATGATGGGAGTGGTTCACATTTTTTTTTCGTAGATGCATTTTGTGTAAACTGTCGTGAGATTGCGTTATTTCATCAGTTCATAGTTCATTGTATGCACTTATGATCTGTGTATGTACAAACTATACGCATAGCTTGCGATTCAATAGAAGCAAGAACTGCTATTAGTCCACGAGCATACCGCGGCGTGTTGCGACGGCGTATTTGGTCAATAGAGGACGTCTGATTCTGTGGGTTCATCGTGAGTCTGCAATATGGGCATATGGTAGTCCTCGGAAAGAGCTATGATAATGTATTGTCGATATTCTCGTGCGATTCTAGCTTTTTTCCACGTGGTGTGCCGTATCTTAGCGATGATGGTACCCTGTTCAGTACACATATATTTTGCAAAACATACGAATTGGTGACAGGAAGTAGTTGAACTGAGTTTGAGCACGAATGGCAAGCCGATGTAAGAATCTGATCTAGCAGTTAAGATAAAGCACGTCTGGTTTCGACTCCAGGCCTGCACAACTGAAATGTCGAAGGGTCAAATTGATCAACAAAATTTGCTGAGGGCCGCAAAAGTATTTCACTTCGTTCTAGTTGGCAGAAATTGTGAAACAATTTATTATCCGAAGTGGGGCTTTTGCAACATTTTCTGCAATTGAGAAAGCTCTCGCGGGCGACAAGTAAGCTCCCGCGGGCCGTATGTTGCGCAGGCCTGTATGCCTGTTTAATTCAAGTTTAGTGAATGATTTTGCTCAACGATTGCCTACATGGACTTTTGCAGCTGAATTGCTTGTTTACCAGTTTAAAATGTTTGTACACAGATTGCGTGCACCGCTTAATGTATAAATTGATCACGATTTCTGTCTCGTCTCACTGACCCAAACATATGCCTTGCTCTTAGCTTCATGCCCATGCTACCCTCTGAGACTCTCCGCGCAATGTGCGATATTTTCTCTTGCGTTTAAAATGTATTTTGCGCGAAGACCAAGTTGTGCAGTTTCTAGTGTGTTGGTGAGAGAGTCAAATTTGTAACAGAGCTCATCGTTTTCGACGTAACCAAGGACAAAGGCGAAAGTTTAAAAGTTATTGGGAAAATAATGATATCTAACTACTTTGTGATCGCATGTTTGTGCCTCTGTCAGTTGCTATTCTCTTTACGCATGCTCATCATTTTTTGCTGTACTTTTGTACGGTTTGGGGCTTAGCGTTTGGTTCCTTGATATGTCGCAAAATGCATACGAAAGGCATTGCGATGTGTTCATGCTGCATGTCCATTTTTGTTCTGTTTGTCAACAAACGTGGGGCCAACATAGTGACCGCCAGCATAGGATGATAATGCCTCGAGAAAGAAATCTATTCTTCATCATGCATGTGAATAGTTCACGAACCGTGAAACGTCTTCAGTAGCAGCTTTTCCATTGTGCTTAAGATTTTACGTCATAGCCATGTGTGAAATACTGCAGTAGGTGATAGACGCGTGTATGTTCTATTTGCGTGTGTGTGCGTTTTGAAGAAGCTATAATGGAAATCTTAAGTGAAATGAAATGTCGGAAGACGCATTCGCATCGCTTTTAAAGCAATCTTTTTTGTCAGCTAAGTACTGTACGTGGTAGTCTAGCCATTGTGTTGAAGAAATTATGTTTTTCTTTATTGCGTCTACTGCATTCGAGAAGACAGTCCTTCATATCTATTTTCGGAGACTAATCTCGGATTTCTCAAGGTGTTTGCCCCGTGTTTCAAGTACGTTGAGACGTTTCTTGCCCTATCTCTTTCCAACGATGTTTAGAAAATACCTGCAATCGGAAGTTGGTCTGTACATTTTGTAATTTCAATAATTATTATTCACTTAGTTTAAATCTGGAAATTCATTCTTTGTGCTTTGAACCAATGTTGTGAAACCACCATTGGTATTAACACCAGGCCGGTAGCCATGGGGGGAATTCGGGGCAGTAGCCCCCAATTTTGTTGTGCCCAGAAAAATTTCCCAAACGTTAAAAATCTGGCTACGGGCCTGATTTGCACTCGGTATACTTATGTTGGTGAAGCAGCATCACAAGCAATATGTCTCAGCCAGCATCCATGTACTCAGCTATAATAACCCGTGAATCGAAAACTTAGTGCACATCTTAAGATTGATGCAGCAGTGACGTTTTTGTATAGAATACTGTTGCAACTTTTTCAGGTAGGGAAATTATAAACCGCAATTTCTTTTCGTACGTAGCAGTTTGTAGAGTGTCTTGAATTCTTTTTTCATGAAACTTAGATCTTTTGGATGATTCCTTACGTCGTGGTTTGTAGTTGGTTACTTGTGTGTGCAGATCAAAGCATGCCAGTAAAGCTATCTTCGTTTCAAGTCTGTTTGCTTGGGGTGTGCATTACTGTACTACGTAGTGTGTTTAGCGGCCAAGCGAATCCGTACGAAAAGTGGGGGGAACCGAGATTGCTAGGCTTATTGAAACTTGTTTGTAAAGTGCAGACCAGTATTCAGGGTTTGTTTGTAACGAGACTGCGTCTTGATATGTACGCCATTATCAGTAAGAAGCCAATTCGCTTTTTAGAAATATAAAGCTTCTGTTTAATGAAATATAAGCAACAGACTTGTTTTGAGTGAGCTACACAGAACAGGCGTTTATGAATGTATTTTGCTTGCACAAAAATGAAATACCTGGGCATTTATCGGTGATGTAATTCGTGCAGGAGTAGGCCCCCATTTACAAACATCTTTGTCGCGTTGTTTACTCGATTTCACTTAAATCAGTGGTACTTAACCTTCTGATCGCGTAACACCTGGTGATTATTTTACTGTCGCCGCGTACCATCTGTTCCGGAACTTAATTTGTTGAAATCTACTTGCGATTACCTCAACACACAAATAACGGGTTTTAAAAAAATGGTAATGCAAGGGCTGCAACTGGTTAACTTAAATAACAATAGGTGGTAACTTAAGTATAGACTCCATAAATTTATGTCACACTAAACTTCATATATGACCCTGAAGCTTATCGCGCACCACCTGGAAAACTCACCAGCAATGGTACGCGTACCACAGGTTGAGAACCACTGACTTAAATAGTCGATTAACGATAGTATTGAAATATAATACGTCGCGTGTCAGTCGCACTAGAGACAATCTACTAGTCCTGATTGTTGTTTATCACTCGAATGTTATCGTATAGCTGAGACCTATAGTGCTGAAAAATATTATTCGATCAACTTGCGGTAATAGACATTGTGTATGCCCTAAACACGTTGCAAACTGTAGGCATGTGACGAAAACGAGTTCGTAACTATTAGTTCGCAATACCGGTGCCTTTTAGAGCTTGGTTTTGTAAACCAATAAACACCATATAAAGACAACTGAGGATTGAACAAGCCTTTACGTTCAGACGACGATCAGCAGTCCAGCATTTCATAGAGGCATTATTCAAACGTAATGCATGGCTCATTTCCAGGCACTATTTCAAACTAACGTAAGTAAAACCGGTAAAAATTTTCTAGCCTTTATTGTCCCACTCTCTTCCATAACTACCTTTTGTGAAACACAAAAAAGGTGTGACGTGAATTGTTGATATCAAGTCTATTACACATTCTTTGCTGATGTTGTGATCAACTTCTTTGAAATACAAATGTTTGTTTACTTTTACCTTGACATTTGCGGTTTTGCTTTTGCTGGAAGTTTTGTTTTTCCATAAATATACATGGTACACTAGAATATCTTAGTCTGTTTCAGTAGATACGAAGTTACTGTATGTGTCTGTTGCTGTACGTGTGTACACATTACTCTATTTCCGACAGGCGCTTAATGTTGCTGTAGCATGGCTTTATTATTCGTTCGTTGTCAGCACCGACCTAAGTTTAATATTGCATTTGTTAGGAACGCTTGTTTCAACATGTAGGTTACCGGCATGTCAAACAAACGTGTGGCCCTTCATACACAGCTGCAGCCCGCGCAAAGATTTGTTTCTAAATTGTCTGTTGGGGATAACAGCTTTTTTGTTAAGTTCATAGAAAGTTAAAAAACTTTGGAAAGTTTGCCACAAGCGACAATATTTGGTTCTATCTTAATGTGTATGAACATTCATGAAAACAACGACTTCTAAGGGAACTGGGCTAATTGATCAAAGCCAGAACAGCACAAATATTTCATCCAGATAGCAAAAAGAGGTGTCAAACCTCAGAAAAAGCACGAAACAATTCAATAGTACCAAATATAATACAGTATTCAGTTTTACACTGTTGCAATTTTATTCAGTGTAGTTGTTGCTGTTGCAAACTGCAACCATATTATGTTGTTATTAACTTTTTTTGTCTAACTTCATGACTTGGTAATGGTGTTGTCTAACTGCTACCCAACTTCTGTTCAAATGGTTTTGTTGAAAAAAATGTGTTCAGTGATTACAGTTGCTTGTAAAGTGCGCAAATAGTTGTGTATGACCCTGATGACGACCCATGGGTGACTTGCAGTTCGACCTGGAGTGAAAAACAGTTGTTGTCGATGTGCGTGAAATATTTTGAACGTCAATACAATAACAATGTCAGTTGCTGACTTCCTGTCACAATGTTACCGCCCTGTGACTACCGCAGCCCTCTGACATAAGACTTTTCTGTTTTGTTGACTTCCCTGATATTGTGTCAACGTGCAGATCGACAGGCTTTGTTTCCAGAATCCAGTATTTACCCCGTTATGTTTTCCTTCGAAAAATGCAGATTAGTTGTTAGATTTGCGCAGTGTTCTTTGCTTTACGAAATAAAGTACCCGAGCTTAAAAAGTGTCGTGCGATGTCTAATGTCTATTCCAATAAACGAGCCACTCCATTTTGATGGACAAAAGTTAGTTACGGAAAGTCTAGAACAGTGTTTCTCAAAGTGGGCGGAATCGACCCCTTGGGGGCGATTTTGATGGGCAAGGGGGCGAAAAAACATCAAGGGGTCAAAATGCTCAATTACTAAGCGACCGTTGAATTAACTTCAGTATCCTACTATTAGGCTATGACTTGTTAAATTCCTTCAAATTTTGATTGGTAATCATTGGGGGTTGTTGCTAAAGCAATTTATCTGTTGAATTTTTACTCTGGATCGTCTATGTGCCCCGCTACAGTGCAGATTATTTCAGGGCTGCGGAGCGCGTCGTAAAAAATGTCATTTCTCTTAGTTTTGTGCACTTGATTTAATTCATTTTTCATTCAACTTGGTGCACACCAAGACAACAAATATTAATGAGTGGCAACGAACAGAGCCGTCGTAAAAATGTCACAGCTCCGATTCCGGAGCTTTTCTCTTCATGAACAGTGCTCCTGCTCCGGAGCTCTTGGTTTTCATGAGTGTGGCTCCGGAGTTCTCTTTTTTCATGGCTCAGGCCCAGCTCCGGCCTCTGTTCGTTTCCACCCATTAATATTTTAATTGTCTTGGTGTGCATCAAGTTGAATGAAAAATGAATTAAATCAAGTGCACAAAACTAAGAGAATCTACCAAACTTTTGAGTAATTCAATGAAGTAGTTTTTTACAAGCAGCGCTCCTACCATGAGGATATCAGCGAGAAAAAAACAATCACAGGTTCAGACGATGCAGAGAACAGTTACTGCACTAGCAGAAACGTAACTCAAAGTAACGGTAATATAAACAATTTCTGCAAAGGCAGTCGCTGGTTTTGCCGTCAATCTGGGGACCTTTTGTTATTTCTTACGACCAAAATCAAGAAAATAGCTGTTTGGAAAACTACCTTTGTGTCCGAGCATTTAAACACAGACCACACCCAATTGACCAGGTGTTTTGCACTCGTTGCATGCTTTGCCTGTTGCAGTCTTGGCGATTCCAGCTAACAGCGCTGCCCGGGCGTACCGTTAAAAGAGCGCAAAACACGTAGTCGATTCTCATGTATTCTTTCAAACACGCACACACTGGCATTAGCACAAATGCGAAGATGTGTTTAAAAGCCCTTTGTTCAAAGAAATAGTATGACCTCTAGCAAGAAATTCACATTTGACTTTTTTAAAATAGCTGAAAACTTCTGATTTCTTATCTTTTGCACTCATAATTGGCAATGATGAATCGCAAAGTAAAGCACAATTTAACCTGCAAAGCTTAGGACAAAATAAGACTGATGGTTGCCATGCTGAAAGCATAGATTGTTTCCACAGACGAAAACTTCAAGAAAAGTCCACATTTGTTTACATTAATTTTTGTACCCCCCTGATAATGTACTGCTGTGCAAAGCAATGCTAGTTCGCAACCAATTATTTATAACTTTCATGTTATGCTACTGCTTGTAAGCGTAATTTTTCCTAGTCAATTCGCCAGTCTAGTACACCTTGCTAGTAAACCTAATGGTTTCTAATCAAAATTCCTACTTTGCAATTGCATGCCGTGCATTTCACGCTCAAATCTGCAATGGTATCATATCTTCATCATACTCCCTGCTAACAGCATGACTACGCAGCTACAAAAGCTGTGGATATTTTATTACATACCTACTCGTTATAGCTCAGTTCTTTTTAGATCGCTACACTACTACAGACCCGGTTTGATCATTC
>JGI24021J15306_10011414_pt1 | contig 11040 bp, 10 predicted proteins | sample Ectturendosymbi1_FD_15306 | JGI IMG/M metagenome (IMG submission 15306)
ACTAGTCAAACTTATCAAATTTCCTGCGGAACACCTGACGATCTTTCACGGAACACTAGTTTTCCGCGGAACACCGGTTGAAAATCACTGGTTTAGGCTACACTGAACATAGCAGAAATGATTGTCCATGATCGTGATACAAACTGTTAAAGTGAAAAGTTAAAAAATGCTTTGAATACATGTAAAATAACGTGGATAAGTTCGTGAAGCATTGGTGAAAAAATTAAGGTTGCCTCAGCTATGTTGGGAAAGCTCATGCAGATCTGTGTCAGTAAACGTTTTCACAACAAGAACGCGTCATCAAAATATTCAACATTTGTTCAGTACGGAATCATCAACCGCATAAAGATCGATGGAACAGGTCGTAACCAGTTTGCGGACAGGTCTGTGCTTGGTTCGCCAAACGCTCTCGCCATCGATTGGATGTCACGAAACATCTATTTCACCAACCCGGATGCCAAGTAATGCGGTTTAGCTGTGTCTGTAAAATAGTAAAGTAAAATATCTTTTTCTGTAGTGGTCAGAAGTAGTTTTTATATTCGAAGGCGAATCCGAATTTTCGTGGTTTATCCTTCCATGAAATATGACCTTAAAATGTGCCAAGACTGAAACTACTTAACAGCTCGATCGAAAGTATGGAAAAACGTTAATATTTGGTACATTCAAGACAAACGTCAACATTTTGAAGCCTCCATCATCACACATGACTACACATGTCGGGATGCTATCTTGTGTATATTGCCTAATTATTATGTAGTTTTCCTGCCTTTATGTATTTATCAGACTGGTTTCCAAATACTCAAAGTTTACTAAGAGAAACACAGGTCACTTATGGGCGCCCCTCTGTTTGCAGTTTAAAGTAAAATTTCTTATAAAGTCTTGTGCTGGTATGCCAGAATGCTGCTTTAGGTTGTCAAAGTTAACGTCTGGCTTTGTATTTTTACAGGACCATTGAAGTAATTAGGTTGAACCCTGGTGATAGAGGACAGTACTACGGCAAAATTGTGATCGGAAACATCGGCAACGAAACGGGTGTCGGAAATCCTGTCGGAATAGCTGTAGATCCTGTGAACGCGTAAGCGAGTGTGCTGGTCGCGAGTTGGTGTACCCACGAGTCAGGACTGCAGAAGTCACTTAGAGATTTTATATTCTGCATAAAATGAAGGATAGCGATTTAAACAAAACACTTTTTGTGATGCTCCATATTTCTAACGCTTAACCTCTCCAAATTTCTGCCAAAGCTGCAACTTCTGTGTACCGTTATTCCCATTCTGGAGATCGACATTGCGCTGACGCAGATTGGTTAGTTTTGTAAAAATTGGCTTGTACGGCAACAAAAGTATGTTGTTTTAAATTGGTTTAAATGTTGTCTTTCAACGCAAAACTACTTAGGTCACCTACCTTGACATTATTTTCGTCAAAACGGGTTGGCGTTTAACTGCATAACCAATATTTGAAACAAAGAGAAAAAAGAACTATTTAAGGTATTTGATGTCATCATATCTGCAGTAAGCCATTTACCAAACATATTGCAGCATGGCTCACGAACGTTTTTCATTCCCTGTTTCAAAGGTGGTTAGTTTGCCAAATGAAGCAGATAAACGACGTTACCGAAATTTCTTGCAATATTATTATCGGCAGCAAACTGTTTTGGTCGGATCGCGGTGGTAGTGGCGTCATCCCAGCGAAGATATCCAGCTGCGACATGGACGGGTCAGCAATCAGCAACATTTTGACAAACAACATGGCGGGAGTCCAGCACATTGCGCTTGACATTCTTGAAAGAAAGATATACTGGGCAGACACGTCTGCTGGAGCGGTACGATCGTCATGACATTGACAAATTGGAGATTGAACAGATACGATTTCGTTGGCAATCTGGTTTAGTATGGCCATGCGAACGCTTGTTGCACCTTTTTATTCAGGGAATGGATATCTTGCGCTCTGAATAAACCTTATCTTCACGTATTTTTCTTTAGTTTTTCCAACTGAGCGTGCAGCGTAGCGCGATTGTAGGAGATGCGTCGTGAACAGTGATCTGTGACCTGACTTGATTTTGCATTTAAATAAAAGATGCTCCTGAATATGAAAATATTTCTGTCTATTTCAAAGAGGCTTTTCTTTATAACTTTGAATATATTTGTCGAAATTGTCAATTCACGCTGTGTTCTGGTTAGATGAATGCCATGGAAGGACTTATAGGAGTTTGGATATTTTTAGCCAGGAGTTAACTCTTTGCAAACCCTAGCTTTTTATGAGAAACCATCCCACGTGAAGGACTGTTTGATGTTTCGACTGTGCCTTTTTTCAGATCAAATACGCACGCTACGACGGCTCTGACGTCACCACCGTAGTAAGCAACGTGGCAAATCCTGTCGCCATCACAGTGTATGGGAATTACATCTACTACTCCGATACAGTGCTCGAACTGATCGAACGAGCCGACAAGAACAGCGGTAGTTTATTGTTTTTTTTTTTTGTTTTTTTTATAAAATTTTCAAGTAACTTTTGTTCCATACTTTATAAATAGTTTTTTGCGAAAAAATATTGGCATGGTGACTGAAACCTGAGTACAGCAGAATATCTCGCGCGTGATGCAGGAGGCGACCAAGTGGCTCTGCGATCGCAAATAAAGGATGTGACGTCACTGAAAGTCTATAACCGCGACCCGGGAAGGCCAAACTCTTGCGCCGTTGGAAACGGAGACTGCGAGCAGTTCTGCTTCCCAGTGCAGGGCAACTTCAAACGATGCGAATGTGCCACCGGCTTTAAAGTACGACTGCTGATCTTAACGCTGCTTGTTTTTTTTCGCGCAAGCGAATGTGCCGGTTCACCTGCAAACATGTTTTGCAAGAGATTATCAAACAATTAAACGCAAAGCAAACTACATAAACGAAGACATTTTGTGAGCGCCCACATTTTCTCGGCAAATTTTATATTTTTGAAGTGTAAATCTGCCTTGCTTATGCAGGTTGATCCCAAAGACAGCTTGAAGTGCGTTGCTAATGACGCCTACGTGGTGGTGTCAGTTGGCAACGTCATCCGCGGATTTGACATTAAGGGCGTTTCGCATGACGATGCGATACCGCCTGTAACGATCTCTGGTAGGTTTCGCCTTTAGCTTGTAATCGAATAACCGAATTGTTTTTGCAGCTGCAGTAGATGAATGGATTGCTTTTGCTGCTTATGTATTAAATATTCGCCGACAGTTTAACGCTTCTTTTTCGACGCGTGGTTCGAGAAATTGATATCTTTAATTTGTGGTGACTGGCAGAGCAAACGTGTGGCGGCAGAATTCTACTGAACGTCGTGGAATGAGATAAATGTGGTGACAATAACTCAGAAAAAGATGCAATATGCAGAACACTTTGTGTTTAAACTGTTAACCGAACTCTGAACATCTATTCAAACATTTCTTTCGGAAAGTACCATGATGAAAGAAACAAATCTCTGAAGGTACATGGCAACTTTCTATAGTAGCGCCTTTTCAGCAGCAGAGAAAACTTGACTACAATGTGTGTCTCATTGTCATAAAGAACTACCCGAAAAATATTTATTAATTACACTTCATGAACCATAAGCTGCACGAAAAGAATTTGTTGAAAAAATTCTTTATATATACAATTTAGGGCATTGAAAGACTACAACCCAAATGGATGTTTTTTTGAATAATATATCAAAGGTTTATCTTATTCAATTGTGCTATTTTTTCGGCACATCAACCTTTCTTGGCTTTGTTTCTGTTCAATCTTAACATTAGAAGAGTGTTTTTTTTTTGCGCGCAATTTTAATAAAGTTTTTGTAAATTTTTCCGTCGCAACAGACTTGGATGCCACGGTTGTCGGCGTTGACGTGAAGCACGAGAGCGTGCTTTTCAACAGCGTCTACCCTGGCGGAAGCTCGAACGGAATTACAGGCTTATTCAACAACGCAATTTATTCGTGGAAAACCGACTACTCCTCCATCAACCCAATCTTGATAACTGGGATCGGTCAGGAAGGGATCACTGGTTTCGCTGTCGACTGGATTGCGCGTGAGTTGGTCTTGTTTTTGCGGAATGATTTTTTACAGGTTTATGGCTGGAAGCAGGAAAGACTTGACGGTTACAAGAGAGCGCCCTGTTGTGCGTTAACGTATGCCTTTTGTCTGTTTATTTCAATCAATTCTTCTTCTGCTCCAAGGTGTTCGTCAAATACCATTCGCTGTTTGGTTCACAGAGAACGTTTACTTCACCAACGCATTCAGCGACCACACCTACGTCGAAGTATCCCGTCTGGATGGCTCATACCGAACAGTCTTGCTCAAAACCACTGACGACCAGCCGCGCGTTATGGCGGTTAACCCCATCAAGAGGTTCGGCACGATTTGATGTTTTCTGTCAAAAAAAGCAATTTTAATCTTCGTCACAGAACAGCATAACCATTGAATGTTTAGTGACGGACGATTACTTAATTCCAATCTATCTTTGAATCAACTGCCTCAATAGAACGTACGATTTTGCCCTGTCTTCCAGATTTTGTGCCGGAATGTTCAAGAACTGAGGCACATACTTTGGCCATACGGTGTTCATGCAGCAGTTGTGTTCAGAGGAATTGCGCCCTCCATAAACTTTTTAATATTTTTCATTGCTTTTGTTCATTTCAAAAATTGCTACCTAATACAAAAAACCAACAACAGTACTCTTTAGGTCTTCAGTTGCTCTTTCAATGCAGGTATCTTTACTGGACTGATTACGGACAAACCCCAAAGATCGAACGGGCTTTGCTGGACGCTTCAAACCGAACTATTCTTGCCACAACCGGGGTTGTTCATCCAGTTGGACTTGTCATCGATTACAACACACACGAGCTTTACTGGGCGGACGACAAAGAATCAACCATTCTAAAGGTTGTCAACATCAAAGAGCTTTGAGCTTGATTTTATTGCTGAGGTGCACCACTGGAAAAATATACAAACGCGCATATGACAAAAACGCAGAAACGGCGTTTCTCCGTAGAAACTTCCTGCTGGATAGGTTTTGGTAGCAAATTAGTTATTTTGTGTCTTTTTGAAACATCTAGTATTCTGCTGATGTACGGTAGAACTGCAATGGCAACGATGCTTGTTTTTGCTTAAACTTGTTGATGAGAGTTATTCTGTTAGATTATTATTGTTTAACTGAGTGTCAGCAGTGATCTAACCATTTTGCCCATTGCTTACATTTCAACTTAAACGTGCAGGGAAAAACCCTTTTCATCACCACGTGGCCGTAGAGTCTGAGTGAGAACCACTGCAATATGGCGTTGTTGTCTTATAAAATCTAATTTGTTAAGCATCAATGTACACTCACTGGCCACCGACATAAGTGAAAGATGCCGGAACTCCATAAATTTTTTACATTACTGCAGTTTTAAAAATTTTTTATCCACTCAAGAAAATCTCGATTAATCTCGCCTCCTAGACACGCAGCGTGTAGTCACATATCATTCTTCCACTGGCATTTAAAACTCTTTTTTCTGTGTGATTGCTAGCTCGCAAAACTTGGGTTTGCCTGGCCGAACGGTTACCAGGGTTCTTGCTGATTTTAGCTGCAACTGATTTTGAATTTCGTTGAAACGCGCTGCGTGGACTGCATTTAATTTCACGCAACAACAGACGTGACACTTTTCTGAAATTTGAAAAATAAAAGAATCTGAGATCACACTTGCTTTTTGTTTAGATGGCCTGGGACGGAGCCAACAGAGTAACCATCAGGTCCGGTCGCAACTACCCATCGCCATTCGGTGTCGCCCTGTATGGCGATTACATGTACTGGATAGACTACAGCTTGAAATCGGTACGTCTGCTGTAACCCTTGAATAATACGTTACACTGCTATCATATTACACAACGTATTGTTATTTATCTATTATTTTAACGATTTTAAGCAACATTTGCCCGAGCAACCTATTTCGGTTGTTATGTTATTTCTGGCGGACAACATTGGACAGCGAAAATTTCTCGACCAGTAATGTATTTAAGGGGACATTTCACTTTGATCGTATATAAAATCTTAGACAGTGAGCAAGACGCCCAAGATTTTATATAGGTCAAACCGGCAACAGTTTTGATACCACACTGTCGTGGACGTTTGAGTCCCAGACGTGCTAAGCTTAGAAGCAAACGTTCCGACATCATGGACAAATAGCTGATAAGTATTACGAGTAATCGTTGTTTCATGAGCCCAGCCTTCTAAACATTACGCTGGAATTACTTTGTCAAGACCTGAACGGATTTTGACAATGTCTCCTGGCGTGCCATCATGCATATGATTGACAGCACGTGTCGAAAGTCAGGGCGTGCCTTGTTGTCTGGGGCAGGTTTTCCGAGCAAAGAAAGATCCGGCGAACCAAGATGATCCCGAAACACTGAAGGCTGGATTGGACAACTTGCAGGCGATCACGATTTTTCAGTCTTCCGTGCAGCCTGACGATCCCCAGGTATATCTACTGAAACGCTTTCCGAATATCGAGTCAACTTGATGCATGTTGTGGTTGGTCTTTCTCGGCGCCGTACCATTGCAGAGCTGTGAGTTCTTGACAATCTGAAGCAAAAATAAATTCATAAATTTGCCATTTTTAGTAATTTATAGGTTATGAAGATATTCCGTTGATTAATGAAACATAGGAATATTTAAGATTGGAAAAAACTATTTTTAAAGTGCAATGTGGTTACATCGGTTGTAGGTCGAAATGTCGCTAGATTTTGTGAAAGTTTTGTGACATTAAACTAAAGTAGCTACCAGCAACTTTCATTGCTTGTATTACAAGCATACAGACAAGAGTAGGCACCAAATGTTCTCAATTTTTTAATTATTGTAATTAGATGCAGATCACCCGATGCTTTGAAACAAATTTGTCTTGATTTGTAGACAAACCCTTGCTCAAATAACAACGGTGGTTGCGATCAACTGTGCTACGCCAAACCAGACAACACGAAAATATGTGATTGTGCTTACGGCGTACTTTCGCCCGATGGTGTCTCGTGCTCAGGTAAAAGCCAACGTGTTTCTTGTTGCGGAAATATCATTCTGCAACCTAAGGGTAATTTTTTTCTGGATGCTGGTTGCCTATGATGAATTTTTTTTTCAGACGCGAACGACTACATCATTTACACAACGAGCGAAACTATAGAGTCGTTCCACGTTGACCCAGACGACCAATCCCTCATATTCAGTCCTTTGCACCAACCTTTTCCAATCTCTGTAACGTATGACCTGGACGACAACCGCGCTTACTTTGCAACGGTGCGTTTAACACATGGTCACATGTAACTTACTAGTTCAGAAAATAGTTGCAATCACTTTCTTAAAATGGACTAATAGTTGGTAGGTTCGCATTGTGCTGGAGAAGATTTTCCGGCTAATAAAAAGCTTTCCTCTAGACTAAATAGTTGATTCCGCAAAATGTCTTGCCGCATCAAGCCTTGCCAGTATATAATTCTGTTTTTAGGACAGCTTTCAGCACAACTGCATCATTTCGCTGATAGTTCTAATGTCCTGCGCATATGGGGAGTATTACCAGAGCGCCTAAGGTTTATCGAAGAGTTAACATGCGTCAGGTTCGATTTCATTACGTTTTTACCAGTTCTTGGCAAGAAATCCAATAATTTGAATAGGAAAACAGAAAAGAGCTTGAGTGTTTTAAAATCGTGTTTGAAACAACAACGTCAAAACCAATCAAAAGGTTCAAATCAGGGTTTCTTATCCGGGGCTGTTTATATCCTCTAGGGGTATGTGAAACGCGCTTGGTTAATGGTACTCGATCTCTGGATACTGGCATTTCTTTTGGTTAATGTATTAATTTACAATTGGGTATTACGTGAATGGAAAGCGATAGAATCTTTGAGAACGTTCAATTTTTCCCGGAAATGTTTGTGTTTAATTTAAGATGTCGGTATTAACATGAAAATGGCGACGAAAATGCAAGGAATAACCATGCTTATTTTGAAAATAAAGTGAAGGGATCATGAGAACATGTTTGACAATCCATTGAGGGACTGGTTTTATGAAAAGCTTAAGATCTGCTGATTTAGTCCAAGCCTTGTTAGTCAACTCAGTTGGTTATCGCTTCTAAAACAAAAAAAACATTGCACAAAGTTGGCTGTAGCTCTTCTGTTCGTTTTTAGAACGAAGGCAGCAGCTCGAAGATAGGTCACTTTTCTTTGGACACGACACATCCCCAGGTTCAGTACATCGTTACGTCTGGTTTGCAAGCGGTGGAAGGTATGAGTTTTGCAGTTGCGATTTGCAGTACCTTTGTTACAAACTCTCGCAAATTTTATAATTTATCGTTAAACTGTTAATAACGCTGTGTCGCAACTTGTTGTGGTTTTGCGGAAATTTTCAACTGAAACTACTTTTGGAAGTTTGTCAGTCGCAAAACAAGTGCTTTTTACAACTTTACAAAAGCAGTAAGGTATAAAATGCTAAAGGAATCGGAAGTTGAAAGAAGGGACGTATGAAAAGTACGGAAAGAGTTGGTTTCTTAAAATTCAATTTTAGGTTGTCATAAAAAATTAACGGGTTTTAAACGTCAAATTTGGCGACTGAAATGGGCTAGTCGAGACACTGACGTGAAGTAACGTGCAAACTGTAATGCCATTTTTAAGGGAAAAAAATTTGCAGACTTCCTTGCTAACGTCCCTGTGGACGGTTTAAAAAGTGCAAAAGGTGCCAGTACTGGAAAAAAGATTCCTTTTCACATCCGCTTCTCCTCTGTGGAGGGTCGCGGGGGCAGCAGCCCTACAGGACTCGAAATGCCTCATGGTTTTCAGCAACCTCTGATAGTTCTGCAGGTTCCAACACGGGACAAAGCAAGGTCGGAGTTGAAATTACGATCCACGCAACCTGGTCTTTGGTCGACTGCTGGGCGGCTTTCCCATGGGTGTAGTCAGTAAGACTTGCATCGCCGAACTTTCCTGGAGCATTCTGGTCACATGACCGAAACAACGCAGCTAAGATCTCAGCTCAGTTTGGAGAAGTGACTCGACATTCAGGGCTTTACGAATTTCACAGCTGCGCAGTTTGTTGCTAAGTGTCCTAAGTGTCACACTGTGAATTCTTCGCAAAAATCCCATCTCTACCACTTGCATTTGGGACAGTATTCTTTCAGTGATTACGATTCGTGACCATTAGTGCAAGGGAATCGGAACAAAAACCGATTTAAAGACTGACAACTTTGCGGTTTTTGAAAATTGCCATTTTGTGACTACGGGGCGAGAAAGCTAACCCAGAACTGCGTTTTTCTTTTCAATCCGTGAATGAATCTCCATGTTCTGTCTTTCGTCACCTGTAAATTCCACCCCAAGGTATTTGGATTTCTCGATCTGTGCAGCGTAACGAAAGTAAAAAATCATGTGAAGTTGATGAGCTGTGCAAATGAGTCAGGTTGCATTTTTGAAATACATAGTCTTCGTATCCCAAGTATCGTATTTACCAGTTTGGTTCAGACAAGTCAACTGTGAGAAATGTTAAAGTATTTTGTAAGTTCACAACTGCTATCGCAAGGTTTTCTTTTTGTTTGGCACTCATTTTCACGTGCTATTAATGTAAACGCAATCGGGATCCTAACTTTGACAAACACCGAATACAAATTTCATAAACTGAACGGAACTTTTAATCCGCAATTGCCAAAAGTGCCGCTTGAATATATCCATGCGTAACAATTTCCTTTGTCCTTTAGGCATCGACTTCGACTGGTTGCACAAACGCATATACTACACCGACTACTCCCTGAAAACAATCTCGTCTTGTTACATCGACGGAACAAACATCACAACTCTTCTCTCTGGATTGGACAAACCTCGGGCGATTGCAGTCGATCCTTGCCGAGGTAAAAAGTGTGAAAACAGCATGTTTGTACAGTACTTCGAAAGATTTCGAGGTAGGGTTCGATTCGTGCCTCAAGGTATTTACTGTCAATCCACCGCATGGCTGCACAGAAATTCCCGACCACCTGCGGTTGTTTTGGGCACATCTGTTAAAAACAAATCAAAGTGAAAAACTTAAAGCGGCGATTTTTTAGGTGGGATAATACTGGTTGGGATACTTCGGTGTTTTTAAGCTTTTCGGCGAAAAATAATGTCCGCTTCTTAAACCCCAATGTCAAGTGCTATCCGAAAATCCGTTCCATTGTGTTAAACCTCCCCGCTCTGAGATTGTCCTTATTTGTTGCCACATGAGCAATCGGGTCCCACGTGACAAGCAGTTACCAATAAAGGTTTCATGGGCAGCCACGTTTATCTCGTGTTCTGTAGAGTCATTTCTTGTTCTTCTCAAGCATCGTTTGCAAGTTGCGTGTTTTGCCAACTCAGGATTTTTGTACTGGACTGACTGGGGAACATCACCGAAAATTGAACGGGCTACTCTCGCCGGAAATGGCAGAAGAGCGATCGTCACTCTCTACTTGCACTGGCCCAATGGTTTGACCATCGATTTTGACGACGACAAGCTGTATTGGGTTGATGCCGAGAGGTGAGATATTACAAAAGTGTTTAGTGTTAATCACTATACTTTTAAAAGAACGGTGTATTTAGTACAAAAAGTAATGGGATGTAGAACATGTTTCGTGAAATATTGCGTACATATGTTGATATGATATGCCGTAAAATATCGTATCGTTCTTATAAATGACGAACAAACTAGTTTAACCCTAAAATGCAAATGTTATTTTTACATTAACTGTAATTTTTTTTGTTGATAAACGCTGTAAGTTTGTAAATGATTTTTCTAAGTGGCTATGAACGAGTGGAGCGGAGCAACCTGGATGGAACACAAAGGCAAATAATTATCAACAGCCTCACTCATCCATTCTCACTCACTGTTCTTGACCAAAATCTTTACTGGACTGACTGGCAAACAAACAGCGTGTACAGGTTAGCGAGTACCACTCATGGGCGCAAGTTTGTTGTAAAATGTGGGGGGACAGCTTGATGTAAAACCAACATAATCATCGGGCCGATGCGGAAGTGAAGTTTTGTAAATACAGATTCCCAACCTTGTTTTTCAGAAGGGTTTTCAAA
>JGI24021J15306_10011417_pt1 | contig 11039 bp, 7 predicted proteins | sample Ectturendosymbi1_FD_15306 | JGI IMG/M metagenome (IMG submission 15306)
CAACAGTGTGTGAATGTTTGAGAAAAAGACACAATTGGAGTGTCTCTATAAGGTTTAACTCGCAGCTCAGAGTTTGGGTTACTGGTTCAGAGACTATGAGAGGGGTGTCCAGCAGGTAGATTGTTCCGGGGCCTGAGACAGCAGGATAGGCCCATAAACAGCTTGAGACACCAAGCGGGCGAAGAGTTTTCTGAGAGGGGCACAATTTTTTAACTACAGTATGTCCAATAGATTTTAACTTTGTCCAGCACATTTTCCAGGAGTACAAAAATTTTTATAGGGGGCCTTCACCCCCTGCTACCCCCCTATTCACGAGCCTGCTGAAGGAACGATTGAGTGTTTGTTACTAACACAATCGGAACAATGTAGAGAAATTAATCCCGCACGGTGATAAAACTGGTTTGGCCTAAAGGATTTGGTAAGAAGTGTGATGTATTTTAATGTGAATTGCTGACAGTGCATTTTCCTGATATGATGTATTGATAATTATTAGCAGCAGAGGTGGGCAACCGCTACTGTGAAGTGAAAATAGCGACGCTACCGTTATAGCTATTTGCTGAATATAATAGCGGCGCTACTCCTCCCGCTACTGAATAAAACTAGTAGTGAGCTACCGCTACTTTTGATGCACGTTTTAATTTGGTGCTGTTTTACAAAAGTAGGGTTTATTTTAAACAGCTTAACCGTGAAATATTTTTTCAAAGTTATCAATTTTGTTGGATTTTTTTAAACAACTATCATCTGAAAATAACAGTCATTGAACAGTTACGATACAGGAATTGTTCATTTCAGAGCGAATGCACATATAAATGAAACTTAGACTGGAGACTCGTACATACAGTGCATTTAGTTTTGTAACTGGATTGCTGCAGGTTTATCAAACGCCTTTTTAATCCTGGTTTCTCGCTAGAGTCGAATGTAGAACTTAAGAGAATAGTTAAGTAATAAAAACGTCAAAACTTCCTTTTAACAAGGTTTTACGCGCGTGTAAGTTGAATCAGGCCCACTAGGGTGGGGGCAAAACGGGCAATTGCAGCCGGGTCGAACTTTTCAGCGATCGTTTTAGATTTTTTGCAAAAGGTGATGTTGATCTCCGTATAATTTTTGTGAAAACCCCCTGAACAAACTATTGACTACATGTATTGCAAGCTGAGCTCCTTGTTTCTACATGTTTCAGTTTATTCGCAATAACAGCTTTGAATAGGCTTGCCATATTTTTGTGATTGAAAACTGGGACGCTTCAGAAGAACGAGCCTTATCAGACAAAAGTGGTTCGTATCTTAATACTTAGAGTATGCAGCTATTTTCGCTGAGTATTGTGGAAGTTTCACCTGAAGCGATTAAAATTTTAAAAGCTTTACTTTCACACCGACGTCAGGTACAAAGTAGCGAACCACAACAAAAAATTTGCCCACTTTACCAAGGACGCCGACACAGCGGTAGGGCAGGGGGGCAGTAAAATAGTTGAAGACAATGAAAATTTTAAAAAACAAAAAAATCGTTACCAATAATGCTTGTTTTTGCTCAACGACAATGTTGACCTCAAAAATAATAACAGAAATTATAGAAAACTATTCTGAAGTTTCGGGGTGTGCGAATAGCTGCAATAAAAATGTTTCAAGTTGATCTTGATAAATCATGAAATCACCTATGATACTTTTATGAAAAGGCACCTCCGCACCCGTTCCCTCCTTATGAAAGAGCAAGGGGGCAATTCCCCCATCATGTCCCCGCTCTCCGACGTCCCTGCTCTTTTTTGTTCAAAGCATCAATAGCAACGGAAACAAAATTCGATTTTTTTTTGCGTAGTTCTTACAATGGCAAATTTAGGTTCAAACATTTTTTAAACGAGCTGAGAGGTTGCAATCAGAACTTTTAAAAGATTGTCCGTAAATAGCAGCGTGATACGCAAAAGTAGCTTATTTCGCTGCTAAGACTCATCAGAATGAGCAGCTTTGAAGAAGTGTGTCACACAAGATAACGACACTGCTGCCTCAACAGAAGATTTTTTTGGTTTCCAAGTGGTTGTCAACATCTGAGCGTTCGCCACAGCTAATTAAAAAAACAGATAATTCTAATTCAGCATAATTATTTTTAGACAAGATCCAAATCGAAGCTTAAATAAGAAACTGTTAGACAAAGAAAAATAACATAGACCTACCAGTATTTTAAGAGTGATTCAATAAAATGAGAAAATGATAAATGTTTTTTGCAGGAGGAAATGAGTTATAGGAAATCATTTCTAGCCTTTTGCACGTTCGTTAGGAATTTGTTCACTCGCTAGCCGAGCACCTTTGAACACAGATTAATAAACTAAATAACGTAAATGTTAATTATTTGGAAATTCCCAAAAAGCATTGCAGGACGCACAAAAGGCGCCCTCGTAGGCCAATGCGGCCCGCGTGTTTGAGGCCCCTGATCATACACAATGAAACAAGATCACACATCACTCATCAGCAATTTGGTTAAACAGACTAATCACAGCCCTGCTGATATTCGTGTTGGGCAGGTCAGCACAATATACGGCCCGTGGGCTGCATGCGGTCCGCGAGAGCTTTCTCAATTGTAGAAAATGTTGCAAAAGCTCGCCCTCGAATCAAATAAATAATTGTCGTTCCAGAATTTCTTCCGTATCACAAGGAAATCTCTACATCGAAATGAAATAGACTTGCGGCCAGCGGTAAATTTATGTTGATAATTTGGCCCTTCGAGTTTTCTGAGTTGTGCAAGCCTGGTGTAGGCCTGTGCTTGCTGACTGATAATGCTTAACCGGGACGCTTTGGATGACTCACCGAGACGCCGGGACAAAGCCTTCAAATCCGGACTGTCCCAGCTAAAACGGGACGTATGGTATGCTTAGCTTTGAATGAAACGTGTAGCCTGCGTGTAAAGAAAGCATATTTAGATATCGAGAGCAAATTGACCAACCACCGTTTTGTTAACATTCTAGCTTTTGAAAGTGCAATCCAAATGTTGGACGAATCAGCTTCAAACGTGCGCAATCCCGCACCAGCTGTAAAAATAACCGACCTATCATCAACAATTGGGTCTAGGTTTGCTGCAAAAGTTTTCGAGGAATCAGCCGACTGGGTTGTTTCATCTTTTTGCAATCATTCAAACTAGCACGTATTTGTATTCAAGCAACTTTGTCTCAACAATGTTGAAAAACAAGCGAATCAATCGAGCAAATTATCTTTATATGAAATCGATTTAACGAAAGACTACACATTATCAGTCCAAAAATCTTATTTAGATAAAATCTTTTTATAGTATAAGTGTTCTTTGATTCCTTTATGAAAACTACCTTTTAGTGCATTCAATCCTTATGCGCACTTTTTCGTAACATGTGAAAAACCTTTTGCATGAAATTCTGCAAAAAATGCTGCGAACCACTTAGAATTTTTTTAACATCTGAGAAAGAAACACAGCAAGCGCTCAGAAAACATTTTTTTTTTCTTATGCGAAGTTGTAGCATTCACATTTTGGTGCTACATTCAGGCAACGGTCACATGCAAAAATCGATTTCATGTTATTTGCGGCTTAGCACATGAACGCGAAAAAATTTTAGCAAGATCGCGGTGATAAAGGCAAGCAATCACTTGACGCTTGGTATGACTGTGTTAGTTATGAAGGATACATCAATGAAAATTTTCTTCAACACCTACTCTGCATGTTTAGCCCAGGAGATTCGCAAAAAAACGACATCATGCAATTTTTGACTTAATACCTGGAAGCAAACAAAATTTCAGCGAAATTGTAGTAATAAAGAAATGAAATCCTTCACGTTTGACAAGGAAGATTTTTGTTAGCGCTAACTTTGCGCATAGAATATAAAATGAAGATTAACAGGGTCAGTTAAACTTATAACGTGAAGTGCTTCATTCGTCATCTCAAAGACAACACTTTCCTGTAGTTTTCTGAACACGTTTATTTTTCAACAGGCGGCGGTATGAGTTTGAGCAGAAGCCCTGTAACGTACTCGGAAATCTAAACCTTCGAGTAACTGAGAATGGTGATTTGCCAACGTCCACATGTTATGCGAACTGAAGTTTTTAGCAGTTATCACTGATGTTGAGAGAATAGCTTTGTTGCAGACAGGAAGGTAGCTCAACGACATCGCTGAAGCGTAACATTATTTCAATTTTGGTAAAACGCTTGTGCAACAACTGATTGCGTTACTTGGAAATCTGTAAGTGCAAGGATTATACTTTGTTGCCGGTTGACATCGCTTAGCACAGGGGTTCCTAAACTGGGATACATGTACCCAGGGCCGTCCCCAGCTGGGGGGCAGTGGTACCCGGACCCCCCATTTGAAATCGGTGCTCCCCCATTTCACGTTTGGCCCCTTCGTTCCTACATACATCCAATACTGTATTTTAAAAATGTGGCCCTCCTTCTGGTTTTTAGCCCCTCCTTCTGGTTTTTGGCCCCTCCTTCTGGTTTTTGTCCCCCCCTGCTGCTAAATCCTGGCGAAGGGCCTGCATGTACCCCTAGGATATATTTGCCTATCTGAAGGGGTACATTTAAGTTTAGCAATAGAAGGGAAAATATATGTTCATACATCATTGATTTCAAATTGTTTACACATATGTCAGTGAATATTATATTCAAAAATCATTATGTGCTTATTGGTAAACATATTTTTATTATTTTCCTCAGCCTTTTGCCATAAAAATTTTAGAGGTAAATGTTCATCTATCGAAATGCTGAAGGAACACACGGCCAGAGAAAGTTTGAGAACCCCTGGCTTAGTCAAACTTGCGTTTTTATTAAATGTTGCTGTGAGCCTGTGTACATCACTTTGTTCAGCGAAAACCTTAATTTTTCACGGGTGCAAAATTTTTGTTGCTGGGCTGTTGACCGTGTAAGCACCTACGAAAAATATAAATGGTAATGGAAACAAACAACCCTATTGTTAACTGGAGTAACAATATTGTTTTTGACGGTTCTCAAACACTATATTTTTTCATAAGGCTAAATTGGTTCGATTGCAAAAGAGCGAATTATGCAGTTGTTTTCAGTTTAGTCAATAAACTCCGTGCCACGAAGCTCAAACTAAAACTTACTGCGACCACTTTTACAAAGATAGCGTTTCCCCCAAATTAATTGCAATCTGAAAGAAACGCCATGACGCCTATACGAAAAAGAACGTGTGATGTAGCATAAAAGCGACATTTCATTACCAAAGTAAGTTGCAAGAACTTACAAGAACTTTTCCGTTCTGGTTTGAACGAAATGAAATAGGCTACGACTACATAGATTATAAACAGCAGTCTTTTGTCTACTCTAAAGTGTTGCAGCCACAGAAGTGAAAGCACTTTGCAAAAAACAAACGACTCTTGAGAACAGAATCCCTTCTGATGCAAACTATTTTCACAGAATACAGACAGCAAGAAAATTTGCTTCTGCGAGTTGTGAGCCGCATTATGCCGTTGCTGAGAAACATCTGATTTTTCTGCACATTTGCAAGATGGTTTTGCAGAACAATCGGGGGTTTTGTGCTGTTGTATGTCCATTAAATGTAAGAGATATTCATTGAAGTAGCATTTAAACGACCGCAAATGTTGACTCCTGAGTGAAGTGCCTAGTGAAAGAGGACTACTCACAACTCAGGCATAAAAATGCTTGAGAAATGCAAAGGATTTTTGAAATCAGTGTGAAATTCTTTCGGTTCCGGGACAAATTCACCATCTAATGAAAAAAGTACCAACCGATTCAGTCAAAGCGCTATGTCAGTTCATTCGACAGATGCTTTTCGCCATGTGACAGAATTGGTGGGTACAGAGATATGGAGATTTTGTCAGCATGCCCAACACGCCCGTAACCCAGAGTTTTTAAACTATGTCCCACACACTTTTCGAGAGGGGGCGAAAAATTTTCCAACGGGGGCCTCGCCCCTCTAGTTACGGGTCTGATGCCCAATTACTTTGCAGAAAGTACAGGGTTGTCTTGACCCAGTTCTTGAAAAATCATCATGAAAATGCAGGAAAAGCAAAGAAGAAAGCTCAACGGCTTACGAGAGGCCTAGCCCCGCAGTTTATCAATCTTTTGCACGCATTACAATATCAACATATATCAACTACACGCTGGAATGATATATACTACGTTGTTTCTACTCTAGGATAAGAAATTTTCGCAAAACGTTTTGAAAACGGCGTGAGAGGATTATTTCAAAAATGTTTGCCTAGATATGCAAACACCACATTGGTTTTGAAAACGCGTTAGAAAAAATTTTTGTAAAATAACTTTGGCAAACGCGACATGTTTTAATGAGATTTTGAAAAATATGTGAAAGCACGACAAAAGAATGAAAATCGAATTACGCTTTAGCAAATTCTAGCTGTAACACTCAGCACTCCTGTGGTATATTGCTAATGAGCGAATGTTGCATCTTTGTCTCTGCCGTAATTTTTCCGGTCCTGACTCACTGATTTTCTGCTGCACCACCTGATGCCCGGATACTTGCAAGCAGGCCCGTTTCTAGGCGGTCGCAGAGGGGCGAGCCCCACCTGGAAAAATGTTGGCTCCCTTGGAAAAATGTGTTGGAAATAGTTTAAAACTTTTTCGTCCCCTCAGAAAATTCTTTGCCACCACTGGTGTCCCAAGCTGGTTACGGGCCTGCTTGCAAAGAAATCTTTGTTTCAAAAACACCCTTCTGAATGAACGACACTTAGGGTTTGAGACGGCTTTTTACGTAAGAGCTGCCGTCACGGCTCCATCATATGTTTTCTTCTTTTGAGCCAGTTCTTCATGAACATTAAATGATCATATGCCTAAACACTTGAAAGGAGCGAGTGATAAAGGCACACTGGTGGCTGAATTTGCGTGTTGTTTTATACTCCAGGATTGAAATGCTGAAAGTTCATACTAGCTTTCAAATCTGTCAAAATAATACTGTCCCTTTTGCAAACGCTTAATAACATTACGCTAACATTTTTACCAATCGGACATAGGCTATTGCAAAAAATGGAAAAAATACTTGCAAAACTTGTAAGCCGGAATTTACGCAAACGTTTGACTTACTTTTACCAACGTCGATTTTCTGTTATGCTACCAGAACATTTGCAAGATTGGAAATAATTTGCACATCATGGATTTACGAGTAAGCTCACGTTACATGGAGCAGTTTCACAATCAGTGGCGGATCCAGACCAGGCGTTTGGGGGGGAGCAGTCAAATTGGGGGACGCCATAAAGGTCTTCATTTGCTTAAATACTAATGGTTGTCTGCGGTAATCACTGTGTCACACAAAAGAAGTTCTTTTGTAGGCCAAAAAGTGGCTATTTTTGTTGGTTGAACTATGTTATTTTTCAGGGAATAACCAAAGTTTGAAAGCACATTATATCATTAATTCAGAAAACGTTTGAAACGGGTCCCAAACAGTGGGCCTCGTTTTTCACAAGCTACACATATCTGGTATATCTACAAAATGTATTTAAAAGGTATAAAAGCATGCTGCGCCCAAGCGTTTGCCACTCTTTTGGCTATCTCTAGCACAATCGGTGAAGAACAGTGTCTGAAACGCATTCCCGACCTGGTTAGAAGCAGAACGGTTCTTCTTAGATTTGCAAGCGACAACTCATGTCCCACAATGTCGATAGGACTGAAATAAAAAGCTAAATGACGATCACGTTTCCAAGCGAAGCTTGTGCATTTACACGAAGCCTACATGAAAGACTTATTTATTGCTGAAGCGACAATTCAAAAACAACACGTGAATGAAAGGCATTTGCCAGGACATTGCTCCCATTTTAGGTAGCTTTGCTGGCTATCGTGAACAACGATCTCGGAATCGCATGATAGATTTAAAGCGACAACTCATGTCCCACAATGTCGATAGGACTGAAATAAAAAGCTAAATGACGATCACGTTTCCAAGCGAAGCTTGTGCATTTACACGAAGCCTACATGAAAGACTTATTTATTGCTGAAGCGACAATTCAAAAACAACACGTGAATAAAAGACATTTGCCAAGACGTTGCTCCCATTTTAGGTAGCTTTGCTGGCTATCGTGAACAACGATCTCGGAATCGCATGATAGATTTACACTGGGCCTTGAAGCATATATTGCCCTAGAATACATTTAACGCCACTTATAAAGGTAGATTTTCAATCAAGTCTTTAAATACCATTTCACATTTTTCGACATTGTATTGCTGATGTGCAGAAAAAAACATCAATCCCACTAGACCAGGTTTTTAAAAAAAGTTGTGACACTTTTCAACAGAAGTGGAATCAAGCGGGGCTCAATCAAGCGTGCTGAGTTCCCCAAATTCACAGTCAATACCTACAAAGTCAAGTTATAACCTCCGCATGAAGTCATTTTTCAATTCATTGTATACTATTACGAAGCCCACGAAGAAGCTCAAAGCCACCCCCAAAGCTGTTAATCTCGCGTTGGATCTGATTCTATCCAGCCAGGCCAGAAAACACAGAGGAGAATCAGCCTGTCACCAATTTAGAACTACGAACCTTCACCAACACCACGGTCACCAGTAAAAAAGTTAAACATTTCACCAGAAGACTGTTTTTTTTTTGCTCAAAATTATATGATGCAAGCGGAATTATCTAACAACCAATGAGCTAAGTATTTTTCTGTCGGTTGCAGATTTCGCCAACCATGCCAAATTTGTCTTTTCATGGCCAGCGTGAGTTGTCTACGGGTTTGCAATTGCAACAAAAGGTTCAAAAACAATCAGCCACCAGTAACTATTGCCTGACGCGTCGCCAGGTGGGGGCAAAAAGCACCGTCATTCCCCAATTTTGGACTGAAAATAGTCAAATGTTGAGCAAAAATTGTTACAACCACGTAAAATCAATGATTTAATCCACTGAGCTGTAGATAGCTACAATTTCGCCAAAGTTTCTGCGTTAGAGCTATAGGCGTACGAAGCAGGGGGAAGATTCGAACAAGATTTTAAAAATTTGGGCAAGTTTCTGAAACAGAGCCATCGCCCTGGAAAACTCCCCTACTCGTTTTCCTCAAAGTGGCGCAAAAATTCGGGCGAATTGACAATTTTGCCCCCCTTAAGCCCAAGGTTCCCGTATGCCTCTTGTTATAGCTGTGTACCATGATTTGTTAAGGCGCGTCGCTGTGCGCAGTAATCGGGGAGATAACGAGGGGCGCAATGGGCACAATTCCCCGGGCGTCGAATCACTGTGAGGCGCCGAAACGTCCTAACAATGTCACAAAGTACTTCAGTGCAGTACACTTACTTCCGAAAGACCTCAGGTCCGAACATTGGGGCGCCAACTTGCTTCTTGCCGCGGGCGCCACCTGACCTCGTTACACCCCTAACAGTAATTCAATACTCCTCTGCGTTGTCCATTATATGAAATGAGGAGTTGCACAATTGCATAGTTACGTAAGTCATAATTCGTTGAGCTAACCGAGCACGTTGAATGCATTTATTTCACATAGGCAAGTTGTTTGCAGACATACGTCTGTAGCTTTTTGCACGCTGCATTATGGTTCAATCAGAAGGGGCAAGGGGGGCGCGTTTACCCGGGCGTCGAATTACTCTGGGGGGATGAATGGTTGCGGGGGTGCCAAAAATCTCAACAATGCCATACGTACATTCTTCAATACAGTACATTTGCTTCCGGAAGACCTCAGGTTCGAAAACCGGAGAACCAAACTTGTTTCTTGCCCCGGACGCCATCTAACCTTGTTACGCTGCTGTCAATCAGGAGATTAGTTCCGTCAAGAAACCCATCCACTCACCTTCATGTTGCAAAACTACGATGCAGACAAACTGCGGACTCACGAATTGCACTACCAATAGCTCTGAAACTGGATTTTCGTTTTCATTTTGGAGGCTTGTAAAATCTTGACTCAGTAATAAGTTTTCCATATTGCATTCCTATTTTTACTGCTTCCTTTTCCTTTCAAAGCGGTCATCAGACATTAAAGAAATAAACTTGTAATAAAAAGTAGACCATTTTAATGCAGCACAGCAGCAAGTCGAGAACTGTGTTAAGCGAAAGCGACTGCGTTTGTGAAGGCTGTGTAAGCGCCCTGCAGAGCAGCGCTTACATTGAGAGCGCAAGGAGAAGCGCATACCCAGCCAAAGCATAACATCCTCGATAGTGATATCACTATCGGAAGCTTCCTTTGGCCTAATGTGTTGAGACGAAGTAAAATAAAAGCTGGGCGGTTCTCACGCGTCAAATAAATAACGAAACAGGGGAACCATTACAAAACGATAGCATTTTTCATGCTATTCAGTAAGAGGTTGGGTAAAGTCCGGCACGTAAATCCTGACGACGTTTAACTAAGCGACGAGCATTGTTCATTTTAGAATATTTTTTAAATCTGTTTCTACTTCCATGGGCATCAAGAATGGGCGCATTTATGGCAAATGGGTGGCATTCGAGGGGGCGACACAGAGGATTGGGGGGACAGCTGCCCAAACTTCCCCCCCTGGATATGCCACTGTTCACAATAATGAATCAGAATTCTTGAATTGCTTTCCAGATGAATTTGATTCTATTTGAATAAGACAGGGGATAGTGTTGTATAGTGTTATAATAGTGTGTGTAATAACCTAAAGTAATGCTGTATCAAACAATATGCAGCTTGCTGCGGAATACTGATCTATTGATATGGGATAAAGAAACCAAGCATGATGAATCAGGCTACATGGGGAAAATCAAGTTCAAAAGAAGAAAAAAAATTCAATCAACTCTGGCAAGGTATCCAACAATTGAAGGAAACAATGCACATTCAGAATGAAAAACTGGACAAGCTAAGTAATATCACACAAAATCTTGAGAACATGCTAAACGGAATACAAAAAAAGATGGTTGAATATGAAAATAAGTTGAATCAGCTTGAAAAAAAAGAACAACTACGCGATGAGATGGTTCAGAAAATAAATCTGCTTGTCTTCCAACTTGACGGACAAGAACAATACATAAGAAGAGAAAATATTCTTGTTAATGGAGCAGAAGAAAATAAAGAAGACAACGATGATGGGGAAAAGGTCTTGTTCAAAATAGCAGATGAGCTCGAAATCGATCTCGAAGATAATGAAAT
>JGI24021J15306_10011419_pt1 | contig 11039 bp, 9 predicted proteins | sample Ectturendosymbi1_FD_15306 | JGI IMG/M metagenome (IMG submission 15306)
ACTAACCAGTCATAATAGTAGGCTACTGAAGTTAACTCAATGATCGATTAGCAGTTGAGCATTTCCCCCACCCTTTGTGTTGTTTCGCCCCCCTATCGCCCCCTTTGTTTTTTTCGCTCCCTTGCCCATCAAAATTGCCCCCAAGGGAGCAATTCCGCCCACTTTGAGAAACACTGCTGTAACGCTACTGATGGTCTGACTCCTCCAATGTTAGTCTTTACGACTGCCGCTTCAGAATACTTTCAACCTCATTGCCATCAAATCGACCAACCTCTCGCCTTCCTTACATGAAACAAGCTTTCTCTAGGTTAGTGTTGCTACTTTTTGCCTACAAGGCTTCATAACTTGTGTCGCAAATAAACAGCTACCGAATCTTATTGTTTGCCTCAACTTTTGCTTGCTTCGAGCTTGCAAAAGCAAACGTAGTCAACTTGCAACCAACCGCACACACAATCTGGTGCGGTTGTGTTCCTTACCTTCCTTACTCGTTCGCAGGAAGTTATTCGTCACTGTGACAGATTCTTTCCTCTGTGCATTAAAGTCGCGACAATTGTTGCATACATAAGACTAGAAAAAGGGTTCCAAAACTTTCCCTGGCCATGTACCCCTTCAGCATTTCGATAGATGAGCATGTACACCTAGACATGAGCCCCGGAAGAATTATTTTCCAGAGAGGGTAGTCACGCAGTATCAGCAGCGGGATGAACGTGCTTTTTGTGGTCTTAGACTTTTACGTCATTCGAATAGTTTTGCTGCAGTTGAAAATAATTCCATGCGATTCTGCATAAGCCTGACACACATCAAGCACACTTTGCATTTGCAACCCATGTACACTTGTGACATGGACAACGCACAATTATCATCAGCAAACATCAAGCGGTTCAATAAGACTTTACCAATATAAAAACCAGCTTCAATGCTGTTTTGTTCGAGAGATAAATCATCTAAATGTACAGAAAAAAAGAGTAGACTCAATACCCCCCCTTGACTAACCCCATTAGTAACATGAAACGGTTCCGACAAATTCATAATTATAAATAATTTGAAATGAATCATGTATTGAAACACTTTTTCCCAATATAGCTAACCTTAAATGTACCCCTCAAGACAGGTAAATGTACCCTTAGGGGTGTATGTACTTGTCAAGCTTGAGATTAAAACGGAAAAACGTACGAAACGTTTCACTTTTGTTCAGAACACCTTCTGTGTTACAGTTTGATATCACGTCTGCTGCTTTTTGTATAAATTTTAGGTAAAGCTTCGAATTCATTTCAAACGTCATAGCCATGAATTCCAGCCAAGCTAAGAGTTAATATACTGTAATAAAAATCGCAGCATTCCACCTCTAATAGTAAGAAACTAGTTCCAAATTTGGAGTATTGGCTCAAAGATATAAGTTGACCGCCGCATTGGCAAGTAAAGTGTATTCGCATAAGTTTTTAGGTTGTACACATTGTGGGCAAACATAAAGCAGTTACATACGTTTGATGCAAAGGATTGCCAAGTACACAGAGGTGAATGTACTTTTTATGCATCGTGTTAAGTACTTTCATATGCTGGCCAATGCAAATTCTCTGCCATTATTGTCAGCTAGTTTTTTTAGCGCTGATCTCTTTTATGCTACAAATACTGTAAAAGTGGAAGTATTGCACGTGCAATGATAACATTGCCAGGAAAACTCGACACTTAGCGCCGCAATTGTTCGTGTGATTCGTGATTTATACCTTAGACCTATGGAACTAAGGTTGCTTACGACGTCTCTATATTATGACATTACAAATGAAACAGCATTAGTTATTGCAAATTTTTGCTTAACTGATAAGTTATCCATTTTGCATCTGGTTACAACGCACATGGTGATCCTTGCAAAGCTACAAGAAAGCTTAACTTGGAACAACTGATATTCCAGCATGTTGCTATGAGCAATTTCATCGCTTACCAATGCAATATTTGTAAGTTGACAATATCTGTATATTTTCACAGAATCTAGTTTTGCTTTCAGATCTTCTACAGAACAGAATCGATGCTGTATGCATGCTTTGGTATAAAACGGTAAGTAGTTATTACATTGCATCATGTAAGATTTACCTTTGTTCAGCAAAACATTGTGACGGATAATTCACTTATTTAAAATTTCCGAACTCATCAGTCAGCGGGGTTAATCTAGTGATTGCTGTTTGAATAAAATGCTGTGTATATTGGCATGTCCTTGGCTTGTATATTGGCATATATAGAGTGTAAAATCTATAAAAGCAATTTTGATGTATTTTATGTATTAAAAATACACAAAACACTCTTTTCGTTATTTGTTAATCTGGAATACATAAACACTACTTCTTTTTTTTCAATAATTTCTATTCCAATAATAGCAAATCCACAGCAGTGACCACACATCAAGCGAATCAAACGCAATTTATTTGCACAAGGAAACTAGTTTCGTGTTCGACACATCTTCAGTCCTATGCGAAAGTTGACAATGAAACGAAATTAGAAAAACTACTTAGTATTGCTAAGAACAAAAGCTAAATTCAAATAATAAAGCCAAAGAACGGCTCCTTAACTCACCAGATCGATTGCAAAAATCGTAAACGGCTATACAGCACTCTGATTGACAACGAAGCTCTTCGCTTTGCGCGCGGTCTTGTCTCAGACGACCATGTGGCTTCAACAGGCCGTAACGGGCAGTGGATAAGTCGAGATCAAAATTTTTTGCGATTACTCAGGTCTCAGAAACTAGTGTCCTTGTGCAAATAAATTGCGACTGATTCGCTTGGTGTGTGGTCACTGTTATGGCTTTGCTGTTATTGCTAAATGATAAGTGCAAGCTTGAATCGTTGCAAAGGGATGGAAGACCAGGCTGGAGATTTCATCAAACAGCTGGCTGCAAAGCTAGAACTTGTTTTGTTGATTCCATTATGTGGAGGCAAATCCCGTCCACTGGAGTTTTCCACCAATGTTGACGCCAATTGAAAAACTTTGAGAAGGAAAGGAAAGGCTTACGGAATATTGTATAAAACCTTTGGCTTGTAAAAGCTGGACATTGTTACTTCCGTTTACTTGTGCCCTAGCGGCAGTGCAAACTTTTTACTTCTAACTAAACTAATCCATTCGATTCCCCTTGTTGATTTCAGTTTAAACTGCCGCAGAAACTGAGTCCTGAGTAATCGAAAAATTTTTTTTCTCGACTTTTCCACTGCAAGTTACGGCCTGTTGAAGCCACATGATCGTCTGAGACAAGACCGCGCGTAAAGCGAAGAGTATCGTTGTCAATCAGAGTGTTGTATAGCCGTTTATGATCGGAGTCAACAGTTTTGTAATCGGTCTGGTGAGTTAAGGAGTCGTTCTTTGGCTTTATTATTTAAATTTAGCTTTTGTTCTTAGCAACAGCACGTTGTTTTTATAACTTTGTTTCATTGTCAACTTTCGCATAGGATTGAAGATGTGGCGAACACGAAACTAGTTTCCTTGTGCAAATAAATTGCCATTGATTCGCTTGATGTGTGGTCACTGCTGTGGCTTTGCTATTATTGCTAAATGATAAGTGCAAGCTTGAATCGTTGCAAAGGTATAGAAGACCAGGCTGGAGATTTCCTCAAACAGTTGGCTGAAAAGCTAGAATTTGTTTTGTTAGTTTCTATTCCACTTGGTTTTATTCTTATTGCTGGCTCTTGTTGATCTAGAAACGAAAACTTGAAATGAACTCAGATCCATTTCTATTCCTTCCTACGTCACTTGTGCAACCGTTTACACAAACACCACGGTTCTCGACCAGGCTAGCGACGTTTTAACCAAAGCAATCGATGCAGAACCTTAAATGCATTACAAAACATAACATCCATAACTAGCAACTTAAAATTTGCAATTTTGCGAACCGATCTGCCAGTCAATACACTTTTGCTGGAAACACTTTGGGAAAATATTTTAACTCCGTACAAACACCTCCAACACAAAATTCCCCGCCTTGGTTTCAATGAGTTCATGTCTAGATTCACCTTTTGCAATCACATATTAGGAAAACATTGCACAACAACAAATGCATATATGTGGTAATCAGATGTACAGGCGTGCGCAATGGACATCGAGCGGAATTAAATAAAACAGAAACATCAAACAGCATCTAGCTTTACGAAATAAAAAGGCACGCAAATTATAGTGAGGTGTTTCAGTTATTCGCGTGGTGTTGTTCTGCAAGTCTCCAGATACCAGTTTCGCTTCCAGCAAACCAGAAGACCACAATTCCAATCAGGCATGAAGACAAAATCATGTAAATCGAAACGTTGTAGTGGTAATTAGGGTACGGCATCCAGTAAATGAGAGCTATTATTGTAAGAAACGGGAAAAGAGCTGAAATGAAAAAGAGGTGCACTGAGAAAAAAATTGTGAATAAAAAACCTAGGAGTTAGTCTATCACTTGAATTGACTGAAAAAAAACAACATTAAGCGGTTAACAATATGTACAATTTAACACAAATTACAGCACCTGTAGAAGAAACTCTCAACACGGACGGGCATATCGCTGTTCTGCCGGGTTGTTTGGTGTATACGTTGTATGACAAATGAAGTTGTGTTATGAAAACGTAGCCAGAGACCAAAAAACTCAAAGCACAGCAAATTCTTGCAATCCACATTGCAGCTTCTGCAAAGATAACAGTATTCTCAGAAAATATTAGTGCAGATTGGTAAAATTCGCTTATCTGAGAAAATAAAGAAAACATTTCAGAAAAAAGAAATTCTCTACAAAGTGCAAACAAGTAAAGGTTTTCCACTTCAAACCTGTAGTCTGCACTCAACATAAATTTTCTCAAAAATCAAACAGCTTCGATCAGATCCAAAGCGTAATTTTTCATCAGATAACACTTTCCATTTTGAACTGTGACCCCTACAAATGAGATTCATTGAACGAGCCTTTACAAATTTATGAAAAATCTTTGCAAAACACAATGAATGAACTAAATATATACAGGATAGTCCACAAAGATGCATCCATTACATTAACGCTATAATTTCATATCAGGTTAATCAAGACTTCTGTTTGTCAGGAAAATCTTGAGTCCGAAAATTCTATTTCGCAATTTTAATAGATCAAGCAACAATATGTCCGTGTAAGAAAAGGTCAACATTGTAGAGGTTTATATCTAAAAGACATCAGTTGTCCAAACTCAACGACATTTTCGGAGGGACTCACAAAGCAGAAACGATCCAACCATTTTCACAACAATGTGCCTTTTTTACAAAATTTGAGAGATAGGAAATGTATAGGATAACATTGAAGGTCGTAGGCTCGTATTGCCCGGTCAAGGTCAGCTAGGTCAGGAAAACACTGCGTGGCTGTGAGACAATGCTTGGAGCAGTTTCCAAGAAAATCCATAAATCGGTTGTCAAAGAAAACACAACTTCATCGAGTCCAGTAATGCGCTAAATGTACCAGGGTCTTCAACGGTTTCCGTATGGGACACGTAATTAACAGTACAAAGTTTAGCTGATCCAAATAAGGCTGAGAAACGTGCTTTTGAGCATAACATCAGTCAAAAAATCGAAGACCATTCAGCTTTTTGGACTTTTTTCAGGACTAGCAGGCAGTGCCGTAACTGACGGGGTGACGTAGTAAAGGGGCGAATGGCCCCACCTCCTAAAGAAAAGCTAAATGTAAAGACAATGCCCCCACCTAGCTTACATTTTGGTTTCAGTGTTCGTTTGGTTTTCAGTTGTTGTTGTTTTTATATTTATTGGAGTATTTTCCTGTGATTTAGGGTTTTGGTATAGCCATCCAGATGAGGATTCACCATGCGTTCTCAATTTGTGTTCTGACTGTCGGTTAATCTGTCCCCTACAATGGCAAGTGAGCCTCTTCCAGCTACGTTTTGCCCCTGGCTCAAACATCTAGTTGCGCCAATGCCGCCGAGGCGAATTTCCACTTCAGCGGTCGCGTGAACAAACAGAATACGCGCTTCAGAGGGAACATCAGCACCGCTCGCTCACTTAGCGTGGAGAAAATAAATGTTTGGTACGCGATGGGTCGTAATGGTACTACCGGGACATACTGGTTCGAGGATGCTGATGGACGTCTGGTAACTGTCCATGCAGAGAGGTGCATTGAACAATGAGAAAAATATTCATCCCGTCACTGATGGAAAAGCGAGGAGTAGACATGGATACTGTGATCAATCAGTAAGATGAAGCAACAATGTGTTGCTTTAATTTGTTACCCAAATGTATCCATCATTATATCTCCAGGAACAGGCTCATCTCCTTTCGTACGGACCACTCTTGGCCTACACATTCTCCAGACTTATAGCTACCCAAAAGTCAGGGTCTATGCTAACAATCCGCAAACTAAGGGGTAAAATATTATTTCAACAGAGATTAGGGGATTTACTCATGTGATATTAGATAGGATAACAGCAAACTTCAACGTGCGAACAACCATAGTATTTTAGGGCCAGGAATCTTGGATATTGTACATTATAAACTATCAAACTTTACTCGCAAAGTAGTCGTGTACGAGGAAAAAAATTACATCACACAAAACTTAAGTGTCTGTAAATGAGACCTATGAAAATATTGTAAAGTACTCTTTGCAAAACCAAATGCAGATTTACCAAAAATCGTTACATCTTGTTGGACCACCCATACTTTTGTTTAGCAGTGCGGACCTTGCACTTTATTTGCTGTTGATCTGTAAGGTCTGCAAAGGAAACACGAACATGCAGCTACGGACTCTACTTAGTGACAGGCTCCATTATTTGTTTAACAACATTCCGTTCTTTCCACCTATGTAGAACTCTATCGTACATATCGTTTGCGCCTTAACATTTTTTGTATGGTGAATGTGTCTGAATCAGCACTACATTCAGAAAAAAACATATAGATTCTACTGTAATATACATGTCCTTTCTGCGAAATGGTCACTTTCCAAAGAAACAAAGAACGAATTCTTTGAACAGCATACAAAAGAAAAACGTGTGCCTCTGATGAGCTGTTATTCCAATAACTCGTTCTTTTTTAGTAATTGTACAAACTTTTGTATTCGGATGTGAAATGTATGCAACAATGTTAGGCAATTCTTCAATCACCTTTGAATAAGCAACCGTTATTTTATTGTCGAAAACACTGACATACCAAGTTAAAATGTATTCAACCTTAAACGTACGCAACAATTTAACACCATTCATGCATTTGCAAGCTTTTGCATTTGTTTTTCATGTTTTCTATATTGTCACAATGACGGTCCCGAATCACTTGTTATGACGACATGATTTTCGGTTGGTTGTCGTTTGATATAAGATAATGTAAATGGGTTAAAATTAAATACAGTACCATTTTTGAAAACAGCAAACTCTTTTTTGTTCTTAAAAGTGTTGGGTGGAGGCTTGGACAGCGTTGCCAATACGTTGCAGTAATCAGCGGAGGTGGTGTTTAGCTTCTGTTTCACTTTAAGTGAATAAAATACATTTTGAAAGTTGTCGTCATTTTATTGACTTAGGCAACAACCAGTTTTTAATGATGGCAACTACATTGCAATCTGTTTGAAGTATTGCATCTTGGCTTGAATTACCTTACAGCTGAGCATGATTTTGGTTTTCGTTTGTCACTACATGTTGTTTTGTTACTATAAGCTATCAACCTGATCGTTTTCTTGCTACAGAGTGCGAAGTTAATTTAAAAGGGAAAACTTTGAATTGGAAATTCCGCTCCTGCAGTCAGTTGATATCATTTTCGATTGCACTGCAAGCAGCAACAAAAAGTGCGGTTTTCGAGGCGAGCCCAGTTTGAAAAGATCAGCAAGACGTGAACTTTGTCTGCAGATTTCATATAGCGTTTGGTGGAGACTTCTGCGTTACTAGTTGTAAGGAAGACACCAATCGGTAATTCAACAAATGAAAAAAGGCAGTGAACAGTTTGCATATAATATTGAACAATTAGGGGACCCTCTGTCAGACATAGATGCGGAAAGACGTTAAACATATCAATGTGTTTTTTTCCAACTTGCCTGACGAGGTCGTATTGCACTTCGAAGGTTGACAGTTTTTCAAGAAGCCAACATAATCCTCAGACTGGACGTCTATTATCCATTTGCCGGAGAAAAGGCCTGCAGAGGTCAGTAGAAATATAATCACAGAAGCAAAAGTAAGCACATGCACTGTTATTCCGGGCATTCTTCCTATTGAAAGCAAAATAATTGGGCTCACAGTTGCACATGAGTGTAAATAAAAAAACCTGAGCTTCTGTTAACGTAAACAGGATTTTCTACTGTGGTTGCACTCTGGCGATTTTTGTAAGTCTATTGGCTAAAGTACTTTACTGCTTTTCTACCTCTAACCTTTTCCCTTTAAAATGTTTCTGTTCAAACAAAGAGTGAAATGTAGACTCTTTTTTCTTAATTTTAAATAAACTTTTTTCTTCATACTTGTGACCAGTCGGAAGTTCTCTGACCTTCTTCATCGGATTGTTTGGTTGTTGAATGCCTACATTTAAAACCCGCACTGTTTAACAAGTCTGTTTGTGCAGGAAAAATAGTGTCGCAAAGTACATTTTGTCTAGTACATAGGTTCTCAACCTTTTTTGAAGCTGTCACCCCTTTCATAAGAATAATGATTTCGCTCCCCTTCGTCTAACAAATTCGTAGAAAACACAAAAAACAATGCGATTTCGCAGTATCTTCATTTTTTAAATTACTAGTCGTAATCTGGAGGTCTATCTGTACTGACAACAGAACATAAGACACTCAGTTGTAGGACTGCTCTTTAAATTTTCATGCCTTTTTACTGACTAGAAACAAACCTAGTGACTTTTCTTGCTGCTTCTCTGAAATGATCCATTTATACCTTGGCATACAATTACACAGAGCCACACGAAAATCGTTCGAGGGGTTCGAACAATTCCGACACTTGTTTTTCAAATTAAGTAGAGGGAAAATCCTGATTCGCACAAATATGTTGTTGCAAAAGGGATTAGAATAGACAGGGCTTTCGTACACAGTTCCTGGTAACTTTGCATTGTTAGATTCAAGATGTAGTGCTAAAAAATGTGTGGAAACACATTCAAAACTAGCTATTTTAACATAGATTCAAACTCAAATTAAAGTAACACGTAAAAAAGGTGTGGGACGGCCGTTCCCACGCGTTCCCACCCAACTACACGTGTGGTTAGGTTACCAGAAACCTTCGATTTCTGTGAAAGCAAACAAAAATGTTGCTTAATGTGCCATAAATCTTTAAACGTTGCAATGCGCTTGCATTTGCATCACCAGCCATCTTCAGCGTAGTAACCACAGCGTCAAACAGAAATAGCAATGCCCGCATTTAGCAATTCAAATTGTTAAATTGGTAACGCTAGTTGGAATGATAACGTTGGATAATGTTAATTGAATAATGCCATTTACAACCTTTCATAAATCTCGGTTCTTACATCCAAGAGCATACAAACTCTTACCCTCATAAATCGCATTTCAGACCACCGAAAATCTTGTTTCGGACACCCAAGGGTCAGGGAAACGCCGGTTGGGAACCACTGGTCTAGTTTACTGTGCCCCTTGAAAAGCTGTCCCACACTTTGTGCCAGATTATAATTAGAAATGATTTAACAAACGAACAAAATCATCACATAAATACTTAAAAATAAAACAAGTCAAAAGGTGCTTTTCAAACAACGGTTTAGTTGTGTTGTTCTCAACATTTTCAGGCCACGCACTCATTCAACTGCAAGAAAACATCTTCGCCGAGTGAAGTTGTTTCAACAGACAAACTTGATGTTTTACAAACTGGCTTTAACGCAGCAATCCACTCTCAGTGCAATTGGTTTTACTATCCGTACTTGTTTTCTGAAACAGTTGGCTCAAACAAACTACCAACTCGATTTGAAAATGTTTGCAACTAAACGTAATGCTCAATCTTGGGAAAGGTAATTATTAAATGAAGCATTTAACTACAAGTTATTTCACTGGTAATGTAACGTCAATTCATTGCAAAGGAATGCCATACAAATGAAACTCAACTATTTAGCTAGATCAGCTGCAGTAAAACCTTGAAATAAAAGCGATTCGACATTTAACTATTGACGCTTGGCAAGGTAGAAGTTTGACAAAAAGATTTCGTGTTGCTAGAAGCGTTTATCAACGTCCATGTAATCATGTAATTGAAAACACGTTTGCTGTTGTCTTTATCTTTCCAACGGCAACAATATTCTCCAAGGATGCTTAATCTGCTAACTCACTAAACATTTATCTAAACTTAACTTTCGGTTTGAATTGCATAATATATTGTTTTATTCTGTTCTCTACGTTGAACCTTGACAGCACGTCGCAAAAACCCCAAACACATTTCCTAACACAACACTCTTCGATATGGACAGTCGCCTCTGATACGCGTCTTCGCGGTGCTTTCCTGTTTGTACGCCGACTACCTTTGAGTTGCACCACAATTGCGAAATCCGAGAACATTTTTGCGGCAAAGCAATATTGGCCACAAGCTGCTGGTTTCGTCACTTTTCGAAACCTGTCGAAATGATGCAGTTCCGCTTTCAACAGTAACAAAGGTCTTGGTTGCTCAACGCCTGTTGGCGGCCTTTCCAAACCCCATAAAAAGCTTTGTTTATTCACTCTAACCAAAGCTCAATTGTCAATAGAAAAGTCAACAGTGACGGCATAATTCAAATGTCACCTTTTTTACGGAAGTGTCTAAAACTTAATGTCGTGACATTTATCTTCATGTATCGTCCTGCAAGCGCTGTAACAGGCTTCACGCTAACCATAGGATTAATGGAAAATGCGAAGTGAACGTAACTGTGAATTTACAGTATGCCGGTTACCTTGAATATTTACATCGTCCCAGTTAAGCACTATGAAAAATTTATTTGAAAAACAGTCCTGTTGCATGTAACAAACGTTTTGTCTTTGATTTGCCAATAACACGTAAAATGTTGATGGTTTTTGTCTTGTTGTTGACTCTTTTGAGTCTGCCGCTGAAAATACAAAACAGAAACAGTAGAATAAAAATCTTAAAAATAAATGAACTGATTGCTTGCATTTAATAACGGAAACT
>JGI24021J15306_10011421_pt1 | contig 11038 bp, 5 predicted proteins | sample Ectturendosymbi1_FD_15306 | JGI IMG/M metagenome (IMG submission 15306)
ATTGTGGCATAGCACGCCATCAATCAAACGGATACTGCAAAGTTAGATAATTCATTCACAGAGTGAAATACGATTACAGTGTTCAAAGAATAGGGACAAATACAAACAATCTGACTGCATCAAAGCACGTAACCATATGTTATTAGATTTTCTGCATCTTTTGAGGAACAGGTACATGTATTTTCGTAACAGAGCCTCAATGGTACGAATGTTACCTTGAACCTGGTGACTGTTAACACTCGCTCTCCAGGGCAGGTTGTATAGAACTCTGCAGGGTGGCAACCAACTGATATACTCGGGAGGGGGTGCGCAAAATGATCTAACTTGTTGCTATACCTAGTAAATACATACGTTTTTAAAAAATTCGGGGGGGGATTCCCGATTGCCCCCCTCAGGTTGCGGGCCTGTAGCTCTGCATCCAAAATTATATGCCTTGACGCAATCTCTGCATGCATGACTTCCGGAAATTCCACCATAATTGTGATGCATACATGGGCGTACAAAAGGAACGAAAAAGTACGCTTTTAAGTGCATTTGAACATCGGGAAAAAGAGTCTCACAGCTTGTTTGCTGCACAATATTGATATCGCAGTTGTCTCTGAACGTCTTTGTCATCTGAGAGCTCTGTATCCAATACAATCCCCAGATTTTGTATTGGTCAACAGATTTTACGTATTGACCACCCAATTTCAATAATGGAGTGGCTTCACTTTTCGCACTCTTAGCCTTAAACGTCATACAAACAGCTTTGGTGCAGTTGAAAATAATTCCATGCGATTTTGCATACGCCTGGCACACATCTAGTATTCGTTGCAACCTACGTACACTTGGAAATAACACACAAATATCATCAGCAAACATCAAGTGATTTAATACCACTTCACCTACATAACACCCTATTTTAATGTTGTTTAGTTCATTGGACAAATCATCTAAATAAAAAGCAAACAAGTACAGACTCAGTACTCCCCCTTGTCTAACGCCGTTTGACACATGAAACGGTTGAGAAAAATGCTTGCCCTATTTTGTTTGCATCGTTTGTTCTTTGTACCAATGTTTCAGTAGGCGCACAAAACACATTGACACCTTTCTTTGAATTAATTTCTCAAATAATTTAATGCGTTGTACTCGATCGAATGCTTTCAATTCAATAGTTCACAAAAGATTGTAAGAATGATAATATGGTTATTTCCAGTGAGTAGTTTAGAGTATCAACAAAGAAATGGGTGTTTCGAAATACACATGAAATAATTTACATCTTCAAATTGTTTCTCTTACCTCATTTGATCAGCACCAGAAAATCCAGGACCATATCTGTAAGTGATATTCATCCCACCTCTCCAATCTTTCTCAACTTCATCGCCACCTAACCTTTTCATATAATTCACAGCATCCACGTATCCAATTGGAGTAACGGGAATCTTAGGAAGAATGAGGTTTTCATTCGTTTCGTGCCAAGCTGTGTCTATAAAAGAAAAACCAATATTGCATATGTCGCAGAAAAAAACTAACAAGAGTCACGAAAAACAGAATGGCAAAGTTTTTGGTTGACTCTTTGACTCTACTATTCACAACATATTTTGTAAACAATGGTGACTAATTATGCATGAAAACATTGAGGTTCTTTATACTTTCAACTCACGAGTAGGCTTTCTTATGCCGACAACCCGCAACTCTCAATGAAAACCTATTGAAAAAATAGATTCGACATTTGTTTTTCACTAAGATATAATGATTTGTAAGTTTGGTAGCCACTTCTAAATTTTATACAATTGCAACTTCAAGAAACGTTTGATTTCAAAATTCTGCAAACGTTTTTTTCTCAATCGCAATTATTTCATGACAAAGCAATAAAAGTACAGTTCATTAGCACAGTGTACGTTGGCCTAGTTAGGGCAAAACCAAAGTTGGCATTTTCGTTGAGAACAAGGATAAGTTTGAATCAAACGCTAAAAAGATCATGATTTTTTAACCTGTCGATGGGTAGTTGAGTGTCCTTGGATCACCTTTGATCAACTTGAGATTTCCTCTTTGTGCTCCTGTTCCAGGCAGATACCAATCGTCAGGATAAACTCCTGCCCATGGCACCGTATAATCAGCTGGGTCTGAGTAAAGGATCAGACCACTGCATCCATATTGCTCTGCATGTTTTGCTGTCAAAGTAAAAAATCACCTAAATGAATGTAAAAACCTTGAAAGTCATTCACAGCCAAAGGAAACCGTATGAAAGGGACCGATACCAATTTATCCACTAATATTGTGGAGGTTTCTGTGTTTTTTGTGGTCTGCTTCTTTGCATCGGATGTATTTTCTAACGTAAAAATCTCCATCAGCCTCACAAATGCTGCTCCATCTTTATTTCACATTCAAGATATATGTCACTGCTCAGGCATAAACTTTCATCTTTGTTTCTTTTAACTCAAAAAGCGAAATGAGCTGAATGGAAAGAGTTAGCTTAATTTTGCTCTTGTAGTTTTTCAGTTTATTGTTATGGGGCGAGAGACCGCAAGATCATGGAATCACAAGCGGCAAGGAACCGAATATACTGTATAACGTAACACATCAACAAAATATACGGAAAAGCAACAACAACACCAGCAGCAACAACCGATTATCGCAAGTGAAACCCGACAGCAGACGGCAATGGTCAATTTAGCACATTTTAGAACATTAAGCAGACCAAGGTGGACTCACGGGTAAATACCTGAAAACTGGACGTACAGTATATATGAGACAAGTGGAGCACGTTCATGATGTTAGGTAACAGGTTAGTGAAAAATTAACTGCGTCAACTAGTAAAATCGAAAAGCAGATGAACAAACAAGACACGTGAGTAAACAAATATTGTAAGTGAGCAATACAAAGAAACAGTACTTCAAACCCTACGTTGATGGAAGGTTATAGCTATTGTCATATCGTGACATAACAGAGGGTCATCATATTGTTCTGTACCTCCCTTGGTATATCTTAGTTCATCCACATAAGTATTATCGCATAAGTGACGACACAACAAACACCAAACGCACACAAACAAAATAGTAGAATATCAGCAGTATCACCCCAGGGCAATTATTTAAAAAATTAAATTAGCACATGTTTAACGACAGTATTGCCCTAAAAGGTACACATAGGTCATCTTAATAAAGGAACAAAAACTATATCTCAAGCTTAAATCGTTAACAGTCAACAGAATTGGTGCACAGAAGCAAAAATTGATAAAAGTATATCCCGGATGATAAGGAATTGGAAAGAAATGTATTACAGCAGCACTTGATCCAGTAAGTATTTTTTGTATGTTGGATAAAAAAACAGGAATGATTTCTTTCTTACTGTAAGTCGTTGGGAATATTGTTCCAGAGTCTTGGCCCTGTGTATTGTATAGATCTTCGTGTTAGGGATTTTTTTGATGAAGTTGCAATGGGAATTATTATTAGGAGCTATTCGAGTACGATACTCATGCCTTTCGCTAATATGAGAATAACAGCAGGATAATAAATTTAAAAAGAAATTGTGAACCATTTTATACATAAATTTTCCTGGTTCGTATTCATGTATTTGATTAATTTGAAGTACTTTACATGAAGGTTATGAATCTAGCACGGGGATGTGAACAGCTTTAGATATTTTACAAATACAGCGTATCGAGCGGTTACGAAGTACCTTCAGATGAGTTAAATATGTTGCAGGACTTTTCCCTGGTCAAGATTGCATAGTGGACATCAGGATACTTTCCGTTCCGGTAGGCTAAGGCTAAAATCAAGCAGTTTGCACATGTTTTTCCGCAGCAATATTTCCGCCGACAATTGCGCTAGAGAGCTGTTCAAACCCTTAAGAGACTCGGCAAGTCTTCGAGACTGCAACGAAAAAAAATTTTTGGTTTTAGGTTTCTTGTTTTGTGAGTGACGTCATAAGGAAGGTAAACGGAAGTATTTCGCTGAAGTTCCCAATGGAATCTAGGCGCAATTCCGCGTCTTTTGAGACCTTGATCGACTTTCTAGCGTTTCTAGTTCAAAAGTGATTATCTATAATAAACAAAAAAGTTTGTTTTTTATATTTTGTTTGTTTTTAGTTTCGCAATTAGTTTGCTTGTTATGGATCATAACGTTTGAACTTTTGGCCATTTTTGGCTGCTGATACCCGTCCTGGTCTCAACCGCTAAACGGAAGTATTTCGCTGTAGTTTCCATTGGAATCTAGGCGCAAATCCGCGTCTTTTGAGACCTTGATCGACTTTCTAGCGTTTCTAGTTCAAAAGTGATTATTTATAATAAACAAAAAAGTTTGTTTTTTATATTTTGTTTGTTTTTAGTTTCGCAATTAGTTTGCTTGTTATGGATCATAACGTTTGAACCAGAAACGCTAGAAAGTCGATCAAGGTCTCAAAAGACGCGGATTCTAGCCTAGTTTCCAATGAAAACTTCAGCGAAATACTTCCGTCTAGCGGTTGGGCCCAGCCCAGGTACCAGCAGCCAAAAATGGCCGAAAAACTACCTTACTTATGATGTTACTCACAAAAAAACAAAAACCCCAAATTTTTTTTTCATTGCAGACTCGAAAACTTGCCGAGTCTTTTGGGGATTTGAACAGCTCTCTAGCGCAATCGGTTGAGGAGTTATGCGGTTGGTAAGACAACCGAAATATCCCTGTTTTGTCCCCGATTTACAAGTTGGATATATTCGTAGACCGGCAGCCAATGTGTCAAAAGGTAGATTTTTCATAATATCTCGATATCAGCAATTGGCTGAAGCTTGAACAGGGCGTGGCATCCTTGAGCTACTTTCTTTTCAACTGAAGGAATCTATACTTCCAATGTTAGATTGGAATCAATTTTCGTGCTAGAGAATTTGGCGTAGAGTTAACTTACTCTAATGGAACATTGTTGCCATTTATGTTTAGAGTTATAGGTGGGTTATGATTGTTGAATAAAATATTTTTTTGTTCTGGACGGATTTAGTGTAAGTTTATTCTTTTGCAACCTTTTAAATATCCCGTTCAATTCGATATTAGTTTTTTTTCTCCAAATTGATAGTATTGTTATTAGAAATAAGTAAAGCTGTGTCATCAGCAAAAATACTACAAAAAATATAAAGGCAAGTGGAGGCAATTAATATAAAAAAATAGCACAGGACCAAGATTAGAACCATTCGGCGCACCACAAATGAATTGCATTTTATCAGATTGAACTCCATTGGAAAAACGAATTGCTGTCTATTCTGTAAATATGATGTGAAAATGTCTAAATCTAAACCACGAAATCCATAGTGATTGAGTATGTCTAGTAGTATTTCGTGATTTACAGTATAAAATGCTTTTTGAAATCAAGAAAAACGCCACATGTGTATCGTCCAGAGTCATTTAGTAATATATAGTTAAGAAGTTGGCTTAAAGCCGGAAATGTAGAGAGCCCAGAACCAAAGCCATGTTGGTGGTTTGTATGTATGTTATTAGTATCCAAGAAGCTGACCAAGATTTTATGCATCAGTTTTTCAAATCTTTTTGGAAAAGTGTGATAAAATTGATATTGGTCTATAGTTGGAAGCGATATCTTTAGTACTGGGTTTAAAAAATAGAATAACCTTGGCAAGTTTCAATTTATCAGGAAAGACTCCGTTTAGAATGCAGTGATTTCATATATTTGCCAAGTTATTGCATATGATCTTTTTACTCAAATTCACTAATCTGACAGGAATATCATAGGGGTCAGTAGACCTTTGGAATCAAGTGAATTGATAAGCTTCAGTATTTCTTCTGAACAAGTTTGATTATAAACATGGAAGAACAAATTTGTGGTGAAGTAGGTAAATAAGTATCAGTTACAATGGGGGGTATGACACTGACTAGTGATGGACCAACTGATGTAGAAAATTGATTTAAAAGTTGGGAAACAGATTGGTTAGATACAAGAGAAGAAGCACCAGGGACACTTTTGTTAAAAATTACTGTGGAATTGTCAACAGAAGTTTTCCCAATTATTGTATTGATTGTTTTCCAAGTTTGTCTTGGAGTTTTGGTGTTCTCAAGCAGCTGAATTTTGTAATATTGAGTTTAGCTTTCTTTTTCAAGTGAGTTAAAATGTTGTTAAATTTTTGCATTTTTGAAACGCAACATCAGTGCCATTATTTATAGCTGTTTTGTAAAGTTTGTTTTCAGTTTTTATAGAATTTAGCATACCTTTTGTTATCCAAGGTTTTGAGGCCAGCTTGGTCAATTTCATGCTTAATTTGATTACTGGGTCATTGTGCTCCACAGAGAATTTGAAACCTTTAAACGGTTGTTGAATTGTTCATTCGGATTTTCATGTTTACTGGTAAAATTTTCTTGTAAGTTTGTTGATAGGTGCATCACAAAATTTTGGAATTGGTTGTAACATCTTTTACATTTAGTTAGGCAATTTTGTCTGGGTACTGTTTCAGCTAGAGGAAAGATAGAATGGTGATCACTGATGACATCAGTGATGACAATACGACGTATGGTAATATTCCAGGCTGTAATTCATGCATTAAACCATTACAGTATATTTGGTCAAATAGTAAGGATTTTTGATGTAACATAAATCTTGCAGGTAGGGTGATTTATCTGATGGGCACCCATAGATTGCATGTTATTTATAAACCGTTGGTCTGCAGTGTAATTAGATAAAGCATCAATATCAAACTCACCAAGCAGGTAAAAGGTTTTCATTTCCACATTTATAGCATTTATGTTATTTTCCAAAATTTATCCAAAATTTTTTGCATTCTTATAAGAGTGTGAGTATAATGCACCCACCAGAAAAGACGGATTGTTAACATCTCTTACTTCTATCCACATATCACGAATGTGGTCATTGTGTAAGTCCCAATCAGATCTGATTTTATTGATCATATTTATTTTGACGTACATCCCTATACCACTTTCTTGGGTTCATGAACTTTTATTAATGAAAGTATATCCAGGTAATAACTGTTGTTGATAAGTTCAGTTTCACTAATGGCTATACTGTAATGTCTGGAGTAAGTCCTATATCCAACAAAAGTTGATAAATTTCAGATATATCCCTTGATTAACTTCTAGTAGTAAGGGGAATAACAAATATTTGTCTACTAGAAGATTAATATTAACATAATAAATTCTTTAGATCTTGCACTTCATAGGTATTACATGGTTCTAAGTTTGGATAAGGCTTCCATCGCTTATTAAAAGCGTTCGTCGTCGTGCGTATGATTAAACTGCAAGATCATTTTCTTCTAACCAGGCGCACAGAGCCGGTATAGGTGTAGCAAGATCTGCATTCGCTCCAGGCATCCAGAAAGAGTCACAGCGTCCACTTATGATATGTTCCGCAGTTTGAGCTTCTCCAGACCCGCATGGACACCAAGAATCCGGTGGCATCTTCCATCGGTGTAGTAATTCCCAGAAGCGTCCGACTAGCGTTTTGAGGTGGTTCAGATTACACCACGCAGAGCGGCTGAGCCCAAGGTCGGGGTTTCCCACTTTGGGTGGTGAAAGGGAATGAGGTGGGACCCTTGACTTTTTCCACTCCTCGAACCACTGGTGTTGAGTCCACTGTGCGATAGACTCATACCCCGCAAAAAAACTCTATTTGTATTTTTATAAGAATGGGAGTATAAGGCACCCAGCGTTAACTTAAAAAAAGGGTTACCTTTGCTTAATAACTGACGCAGGTAAATGCTAAGAGCTACACAACTTGCTGCTAAGGCAATTATGCATTTCACATCATTTCAAATATTACAATTTTACCTTTGTCTCCGCGGTAAATGCTGCCGTATCGTGAAATGCAAATTTTTCCTTCGATATCAATCTGCAGAGTTCTATTCAAGTAAATAAAGTCTTCTATTGTTCCGAAATTGACGTATAACAAATCACCCTGTGAACACAATTTTAGAACCTTTTAAATGATTACACAAAGTTAAACTTGCTTGGCTTGTGAGGATAAAATGAATAAGTTTCTTTAATTTTCTGCTGGACAAATAAATTCGACAAGAAATTTTTTTAACATTTGATTATTAAGCAAAGAACTTTGCAATGGAGCAGGGGTCACCAACGTGGTGCCCGCGGGCACCAGGTTGGCCGCAAGGACCAAGTAGGTCGCCCGTGGGCCTGTTCTAAGAATAACATTAACATGATCAGTGTCTTCACATTAACGAATATCAATAATAAAATAATTGAAGGTAAGTTGAGCAAAATTTTTATTTCAAAAGTGGGTATCAAACTAGACGTCCTTCGCATTAATCGGTGCACAAGAAATAGCTCGCAGTTTCAAAAAGGTTGGTGACCCCTGCAATAGAGGAATCATAGTTCATATCCTTGTTGACTACGCAGTTCATAACCATGTGATTAATGATTTGTGCTTTTTGTTAAATAAAATGCCAATATTATTTAAAAACAATTTAGTAAAATACTTTTGAATATCATGTGATTAAAATCATTTCTTACAAAATTTAAGCACGAGCTGGAACTGTTCTAGGAAAATGCTTCTCGAAAAGCATTTCAACGTTCATTTAAGCCATGGTGTATCCGGGTGATGGCAGAAGACCATCGGTTTCCCCATTCGTTAAAATTATTGCTCACACCCTATTGTCACCAAGGAAGTCTGACTAAACATTAGCGGATAATTAGGTCAATATGTTTAGATTTTTTTAAATTTTAATGTTAGTTATCTCTACACCAGCACATAATCCACTGCCACTCTCGCATATATGGCGCTAATAAAGACGACGTGCGCAGATGAGAAAACACAAGCATGGATAGCGCTAACACGGTAACTTTGATACTCTGCATCACTTTAAATTATGCTGCCACAAAGTATATATTGCTATGTTTTTACTATTATTCGCCGATTGTTGTTCACGTCCTCTACAAAACTATTTCAAGCATTAGGGAAGGTGAGATCTGTACGCAGCATGAAATACAGTAAGCGAAAAAGATCTTGAGTCAATCCGCCAGAGTACCTGAAACCTGTCTTCATAATGGATTGAAAAAGTAAGTTAACACTAGTTTTAGCAATATTTTTCTACCCCGCCGTTTTCCGAGGTGTCGAAAACGACGCCAAACACCAAAGAGCATTTTCTGCTGGTTTATCACCGAAACTCAAATATTTCAGGATAGCAGTAAATCTAGCATGTGATATTTTTTCTGAAAATATTGGAATACAGCAAGTTTCACTGCAAAGAAAATGAAGTAGGTGATTTTTGCCGTACAGTCCTCTGACATGCTGAAGAGCAATAAACGTCTTTAGCTCGCACATGCTCAAGTCAAAGTCATTCTCTCCTTCTCTGTAAGCTTCTTCGTCGGTGTATTGACAACTGATTGAAGAATTACTGAAATGCTTCCATGCATTGTAAGTAAGCTACCTACATTTTTAGAGATTCACGAAGGAACACCGGTGGTATCAGTAAAACTGCTGTGTCCCGAGGTTCTTTACCTACCAATGATGATAAAACATTTTTCCATGTTGTTTTGTTTCTGTCATAAAAAATAGAGATTGCAGCCAACACACCATGAGATATTCTTGTTCGTGCATCAACTTCTTCATTACTGATGTCCTCTTCGTCTGAACTGCTTCTCAGCTGGTGTGGACTGACAACAGCAAGTACAACTACATCTTCACCTGATTCATGTTTCTGTTTCTCTTCATATGATATGTCACCATACGCACGCCAGTCAAGGGCCACATCAGCAACATTCTCCCCTGTCATTTCGAATGTGCGACATGACGGAAAAACAACCACACAAATTCAGCAGTAATACATAACTTCACTAAATGCACTGTGTAAACGACCACTCCTCAATCACTGCACAGCCGTATTCTCCAATCTATGCGATAAAACCTGACAAAGAACATTGAAATCCAAACAAAACAGCGTGTTTGCCACCAAATTGCAAACACCAGTCAGCACATGAAACAGTCGACGTCTTTAGGTGTGAACAAAGCACCACGAGAAACAAATAATTAGTTTTGGTTATCTCCAGGCATTGGGTGTCGAAAACGACATCTTGGTGAACGGCGGGGTGCAAAAAGTAAAGCAATAAAAATAACTACTGCAAAAATGAAACAGAATCGCACCAACGATATTTTTGAAAAGTATTATGTTTTTTTAGGAAAATTAATAAATCTGTAACTCACAGGATGAGCAGATTTTGCAAAAATTGAACTTAGAATGCACTTGGTGTCGAAAAAGGCACCTTGGTAAATCTTTGTTAATTGAAGGGTAAACCTTTCACTCAGTTCAAAACCACCTCTTTTATAAGGGGAGGAAGCAAGGTAACTGGATGTAGGAGCATCATAAAGATGTATCAGACTATTGAGTGCTTTTCATACCATTCAATACATATTAATTAATGTTGCAAGCAAAAATGAAATCCAACTAATCTCTCAGAATGCAACAACCCACTAGTCTTGAAAAACATCTATTAAACAAGTTAAATTTAAAGTAAAATTAGTCTTAGTTTGAATTTTTCAAAACATTTTCGTGGATGCCTTCTCAAATGGAAAAGCTTGTGTTAGGTTTTTCATTAGCTGTTATTTTCAAGCAATGTTTCAAAATAGAAGTCTTCCATATCTAAAAATATCTACCCATTACCTAGCTATCACTGCAGAAAACCTTTAAAAAATATTTTGTTTTCAATTCAGTGAGATTAAAAATATCTTAAATCGTTGAAATATTGAGGATAGAATGTTTTGGCCAAAATGGTAATCATTCATTAGTAAACAGTCGATTGTAACTGAGCGCCCAATGTAATAACAATCTGCAATTACGTATGTCCTCTACGTAAAGATATATTTGCTTCCACAACCACAGACATTCGATAGGTAAAACCAGCCAGTCGATAACCAAGGTTATTCGCATATATTCTTCTTACCACAGGTTCTCCAGCAGCAGAATAAGCATTAAAAGGATTAACAACGTCTGGGTCATTTTGCTCTGGGTCTATAACAAGTTCTTTTGTTTGGGACTTGTCCACCTCATTTCCATCGCTTGTTACAACAGCAACGTAATTAGAATCTTCCTGCTTTGGGTAGGAGAGAAGCACATTGT
>JGI24021J15306_10011422_pt1 | contig 11038 bp, 10 predicted proteins | sample Ectturendosymbi1_FD_15306 | JGI IMG/M metagenome (IMG submission 15306)
AAACTTCAGCGAAATACTACCACCTAACGGTTGGCGCCCAGGACCAGGCAAAGTGGGCCAAGGTGGCCTAAAAGTCCTCCACTTATGACGTCACTCATAAAAAACCCGCATCCCCCAGGCAAAATTTTTTTTTGAGTGCAATCTACTAGACTGGCCGATCCGTTTGAGCCGTTGAACAGCTCTCTAGCGCATGGGCAGAGGAGCTAGGGCGTTGGTAAAGCAACCGAAAATTGCTGTTTTTTAGCCCGAAATCGAAGTACGAATATACCGTAGACCGGCTCTCAACGTGTTAAACATCAGATAATGTTTGATGAGTATTGCATACTGTTAAATTTTGTATTGCTAATATTGGTGTATGCTTATGTGTTACGCATCTTGATTCCATTTTGTTCCTTAACAAAAAACTCAATAGCTTGCAGACATTTGCTATTCCTGGCTCTGTGTTTTTGAGTATTCTTTCAGGATTTTTATATCCATTTTACCTTGCATTGTTTCTGGTGTGTTTGGTAAGTACCATACATAATCTTTCATTTGAGTTTTTATATTTCTTAGCCTAGAAGAGCTGAACATCTTATTTTAAAAAATATTTTTCATGTGTTTTTTGAAGTGCTTTAAATATAGATGGCATAGGAAAATATTGGTGTTTCAGAACAAATCAGTTGATCCCATAACAATTTGGGTCATTTAACCCAACATTTCACACAGTGAAAGTTTTAATTTTAACCCTTTCTGTTCCTGATCACAAAACCTCTAGTATCCTCAGCAAAAAACACCTTTCATGATCAAACTAGTATAGCCAAGGTTTTAGATGATTATAGTGATGTACTTCCTGTATTTTCTGTAAGATGTTTCTAAATGTTCAAGTATGGCAACTTAACTTCAGTGGTGTAGAGCTAAAAACTGATGTTGGGAACACACTGCTAGAAACAGGTCATGCGTTTCCATAGTCAAGACAGCTTGGAGTTTTTTATGCTGAATTTTCATTACACTGTTTCAACTTTCAACAACACTGTTCCCCCTTCGAAAATTAGGGATAGGGATGAGAATTCCTCCCCTACTACAGCATTGGTTATGCTAAATGCATGCATATACTGTAAATGATGTTAAATTGGTAACAGGTTAAATTGGTGGATGCAATGTGCTTATTATCACCTTTTCCCAAACGGGAGTTGTATCTCAATGGTGAAACAAAAAAGTCAAGTAAAAATTGGTAGAAGCCATGCATGTTAGTGGATAATTCACAAGTGCTTTCAATCAATTCAAATAGTATTTCTTAGCATTTTAAGAGCCTAAGACAAGGTGAGAGAAGGCTTGCCCCATGCAACAGGAGGTTAGAGGATGGCGATAGGTCGGTGGTAGAGTGACCACTGTCTGCCTCTCAACGGAAACGTTGGGAGCTCGACCCACAGCCATTGAGTCAATCACTGTAGCGTACCTTGGGCAAGATTCTTTGCCACAACCATCTCAAGAGGCAAATTTCAGGCTTCAGCCTGCTGTCAATTGTCACCCAAAATCAAATTACAAAAACAAGTGGTTAAGTAGAGAACTCTACCTGTCTGGTGTTGCATTGTGCTAAACTAGTTATGCTGTTTTCACAGCTCCAACAATTTGAGGGGAGAACAGTGTAATTAAGTGTTAAGCAGCGTTGTCAACATGATTGCCAGGCAGTTTAACTGTCATACAGTAGTGGCTGTCATGCAGGCATCAACCATGTGCTTTGCTCATGAATGAGATCACAACAGTTGAAATTGCGCTGTTTAGAGATTGAGCAATGTGATCCTGATTCATATGTCATGTCGGAAAAGGATTTTTTGTTATAAACTAAATATTTTCATTCATGGCATTCCATTCTGCATGTCCATGCATGTGGACTACTGTAAATACCAGATTGGCTACTGTTTTTCCTCCTGGAATTCACCCTACAACCAAGGAGTGGAAGTCCCACAGACTACAACTGCTCCCAGAGTTGTCTTTCCCAAGTTTTTGAAAATTATTTTACACTATATTGCATAGCAAATTGTAATACTTTGATGCATCACAAACTTAGTTTAAACCAGTGGTTCTTAACTGGGGGCATGCCTCCCTGGGGGGCATGAGTACTTACATGCTCTGCAGCATGAAAAGACTTTGAACGTCTTTTACAACTAAGTTAGGGAGGCTTCAAACAAAGGATAACTATTTAAGGGAGGCGTGGAAGAAAAAAAGTTATGAATCACTGCTTTAAACCAGGGGTCTCCAAACTTTTTTGCCCAAGGACCATGTAAGCTATTACAGAACATATCGAGGGCCGGACGTCTTATGTAATGTGGTTGTTTTAGGATATGTTACATTCTACCAAATCAGCAAAATTTTGGTAAATTTTTTTCATCGTTTGACAAAATGGCTTCGCTGGCCACATTTGGCTCACGGGCTGTAGTTTGGAGACCCCTGCTTTAAACCATACCTGAGTGGCTAAGTGGTGCAGTTGGTTGAGCACATGGTACCAAACCTGGTAGGTTGGGTTCGATTCCTGGTCAGGTCATGCCAAAGACTTGAAAAATAGTGCTTGCGGCCACATGCTCTGTGACATGTCAATGGATGGATGGGTGCAAGGAAACGGTTGCTGCCATTTACTCACCATCAATGCAGCATTTCACTACGAAAATAGCCATGGTGCAAGCAAGCGAAGGGTGCTGCAGACCACTCATGACACTCTTGAAGAAATATAAAAACAAACTATAAATGAAACTGGACTAAGTTAAGCATGTGTTTTAGTCTAACAATGATAATAATGCACTTATTGCAGTAATTTATCTCAGGTAGAAATTTTATGTGTAAAAAGTTTTACCTCTGTGTTGCAGTTGCACTACTTCCTACAGAACTCACACCTGTGTTCAGTTTCACTTGTGCGTAATGCCCACATCCCCTTCACATTTAAACAGTTCAGACGCTTTCAGATAAAGTTACCTTCAATACGCATTTTGGCCTGCCATCTGCATTTAGCAGAAATACAGTAATATCCCAGTTAAGTTCACACAAAATTACAAAAAAATCTGGATTCAACTTTTTCAGCAATTTATTGGTATTTACAGCAAATCAAACATGACAACTTGTCATAAAAAATGATAAACACAAAACATCAGGTTGCTAAAGTTCATGATTAATTGATCAGCAGTTTCTTTTGCTTTCAAAATGGTTAGTGAAGGTGGAAGGGGCAGTTGCTCGATGCATGTTATCAAGCCAAAGAAATACCTTACCATCCAGCTGTGTCAATCTGCAGACAGATGCACTAACTTTTTGTGTGTATCTTCAGACATTAGAGCAGAACGTTTGCGCATAACTTCCCACTTCGCACAGACTTTTCTCACAGCAGCCTCACTCCGTAATGTCGTGCGATGTTTCATTAACTTGGATCAGTTGGATGATTTGGCTGCCTCAACTTAGAGTCTAATTCCAATCTCCGTGCCTCAATTAAATGCTTGGTTTTGCCTGACATTGTTTGTGAAATGAATAGCGTAATGTGAGTGGATACTACATGCCTTGCAGAAAAGAATAGTTAGCTTCAGTCCAAGCATCAATCAGTCTCCTAACATTAGCCCTAATGATCAGCATCTGTTTGCTAATGCAGTTAAAAGCACAACTGCTAAGTTCACACCTACCACATAAGTTTGCACAGACAGCTCAGATTCAAGTTGCTGACTTAATTGGGAGATTACTGTAGGTATTGACCCTTTAAACATAGGCTCATCATAAAAGTATTTGCAATGAAAGTCGGCTGTATGTCTGTCAGACTTTTTGTGCTATGTTACTGATAAAAGAAAATTGCTTGTGTTTAGGACATATACTGATGGTGGATGGCTTTGGGAAATAACTCGCTTGATTGTGTTGATGGTGATGTTCAACATTACTTAGTTACTAGAGATTGGTTGCAGTTTGGGTAAAGAATTGTAACCTTCAGGTGGTTCCTCTGTGTGTAGTTATATTTTCCCAAACTGTTTTGAAGAGTGTTGCACAAATTAGAAACTTAGAAAGTATGACATTTTTCTATGTACTGTAAATCTGATGTTTTCAACCTGTTTTTTGAAATTCTGCAGTGTTCTGGTATAGGAGCAACTGGATGTTACATGATATCATATTTTGTGGGGAAGCCCTTAGTGAACAAATACCTCAAAGAGCGAATGAGAAGGTGGAACACAGTGGTATGCAAGTGTTTGTACATCTGATGGTTGATTTCACGAAGGTGATGTTAGTGCTTGATTTTGGTGGATTTTTAAATTTTTGCAGTGGTGACTTCACAATACAAATATAGCAGAGATGTTTATGTCCAAGTTTGATAAGCTACAATGACATATTTATTATTGTCACGATGGAAGATTTACATTGCAATTACTAATTTTGAAACTGCATTTGTAATGCAATGTTGAAAAACTTTTTAGGAATCGCAGCATTAATCTTATCAAACACCATCCATGCAGAAGTAGGTGTTTCTAGATTCTAATTTACCCTGTAATCAGGTCATTTTACAGAAGTTTTCTATAAGTCACTCGATACAATAATACCTGATATACGAATACGATTCTTGCGGCCCATCCTGAAAACACGCTGTAATTGGATGTGTTTTTGTTTGTCTTGGTTAGATGTCTGTGAGGACAAAATAAAGAGGTTATTTTAACTTCATTTGAAGCTTCAAATTGGTCTCCACAGCCAGGGTTGATTGATTTAAATCATCATTGGGATTCAAATCAAGCAAAAATCGTTTTGGAGCTTTGTGTGATTTCTTAGCATTCTACTAGGTTTTCACAGAAAACAGTATTAGTGCAGAAGACAAATTGTCCTTATGAGGACACAAGTTATAACCAACTTCGGTACACGAAAAGCGGAAGTGCTAAATATCCTTATAATGTAATTTACAGCCATTGAAAACGGGTACAAACAACATATTGCAAATGTTTCAATAACTGCTGTTGTCATCATCAGTGCATTGCATATGCAATGAGTAAAATAAAACCACTTGTTGAAGTTTTATCAGTCATAGCAACTGCGAGGTCACAGATTCTATGTCATTTAACTGCAAAAATAACATGTGGGCTGAAATCACTAACCCTTGCAGATTCAGAAGTCATAACTGTTAGAATGCCACATGTTTCAAAGTGTAGACTGGCATAAAGTGGAAGTTGCATTAAAATTCCATCAATGTGAAGGCTGTTGACTGTAGACATAGTTACAGAATATATTTTTTGATTCATGAAATCGATATTTTATTACTATTATTACAGAATTTTAACGTTTTATGCATGTATGCCATGATTGTCAATGAAATTACTAAACTGGCAGTTTCAGTATTGGCATTTCAATAACTATACATTTGTACACTAGTGCTGGTGTTATAAACTTATTATTTGCATTGAAGATATTGCATAAACACAAAAAGGTTTGAATGAAAGTTCAGCTATTTCTAGTCAGGGTTGCTTGATTTAAATCATTTTATTTAAATCAAGGATAAAATCATATGCAGTTTTTAAGCTTTCTGTGGTTTGTGTGACGCATTTAATTGGTACATTATTCTAATGGAAGTGGCTACTGGTCCAACGCGAGTGACGTGGTTCAAATAGAATGCTGAGTTTGCACTGTCGTGGTAGTGCAGCGGATGTGTTTATGTCTGCTGTGTGAATGGTTTTCAGTTTGGCTCTCATCTTGGCGATTTTTCTTTTGCTAGTAATGGTTGCACATTTCAATTCACGGGACCAGCTTTTCTCTACTTTTTCAAAACTTTCTGTTCAGATTTACAGTTCAGGTTTAGGGTTTACATTTGTGGTTTAAGGGTTAGGCTTGAGGTTTAATAGTTTAGGTTTAGCTTTAGGGGTTAGGTTTAAGGTTTCGAAGTTTAGGTTTAGGGTTTAGTATGTTTCTACCAAGCCTACTGCAGTCCACTGCACACTTTTCATGCATTACTGTCACGTTGCAGGTGGCGGACAAATAAGTTTTTTAATATTAAGATCCACAGGCGGACCTATAGCCACTGCCTATTCTAAAGCAGGCAAAGATTTCTTAGGACGACACAAGTTAAAAGCAATTAAAGTTTTATCAATCATAGCAACTGTGAGGTCACAGGTTCTATGTCAACTAAGAGCAAAAATAATATGTGGACTGAAATGCTTGCAGACTCAGAACTATCAGAATGCAACAAGTTTGAAAGTGTAGGCTAGCATAAAGCAGGCCTGTAGCCAGGTTTAAAGGTTTGGGGGGAATTAAATTGTTAGGGGGAAAGATTTTTGTTTTAATATAGCTATGGGCATGTAAGACCATTTCATTTGTTTTTTTGTGTTTGTAGTTTTATGAGTCTCGTGTGTTAATCAAAGTGGTTCACCGGATATTCTTCTTGAAAAGATGGTCCATGGGCCCAAAAAGGTTGAGAATCATTGATCTAAAGTCATCTGGTTCCAAGGTGGATTAAGAAGCAACATCCACTGTGTTGCCAAAAGATAATTTGCTACGAGCCTGTTTAGCAGCTGGCAGTCACAAGTTTGCGCTAAGAACGGAAAGCAGCGTACCTTTTACTGTATTCGATTTTGTTTTTACTGTTTTTTTGATAGTGTTTTGACATATACGTCATTATTTTTATGGTAACATGTGTGTTTATTGCATATTGCAATTTTTTAAGACTTCTTTTGTTTACACTAGGTGGACGGTCAAAGAGAACATCTGTTCAACTACCTGTTGTTTTTGAGAATCACACCCTTTCTGCCGAATTGGTTTATCAATATTGTGTCGCCAGTCATCCATATACCAGTGTGGCTCTTCTTTGCTGCTACTTTTATTGGGGTTGCTCCATTGTCTTTCATTGCAATTCAGGTATGGGTCAAGCTAGCTTTGTTTACTAGACACTGCTATAGGTGTAGGAGGGACATGGACGCTGCAGAACCATCAAAAATTTTAATGCTGTCTTCAAAACATTTTAAAAAGCAAAAACCCAAGCGTAAATGGTGAGAAAATAATTGACGACCACAGGAATAGAGTCACGTCAGTGTAAGAAAGTGAAAATGTGTACAGCACTAGTTGTGTTTTGACAATCACTTTCTGGCATCAAAAGTATGTTGTACTGTTGAATATAGAAAAAAGACCAAGGCTAATGTGTGTGTGGCAGAACCTTTACGACAGACGATGGTCTCTGAGAAAGTACCAAAGCGGCCCCAGGCAAGGGTTTCGGTTACTGAGTTGCTCAGTCATCAGTAGACTAAGTTCACACCTCCCATAGAGTCCCAAGAAAAGCAGTGGCCAATAAGCACTGTAAGTTGCAAATGTGATTTCATCTAAGAAAATCTCTAAAAAATGGTTGGTTGAGGTAAGTCATCACTGAATTAAACACAACAACATTACTACTAAATCATCTGGAACTTATTCTAGTATGTTGCACACAAGTAACAATTTCAAATCCAAAAAAGTTTAATTTTTACATCACTATAAACCATTTAAAAACCTTCCAGTGAAATTTTACGTAAAAAACAATTTTTGTTTGATCAGGTTTTAAGTAAACTAGCTTTGCGTCACATATTACAACCAAGTAAGTATTTTGATGTTACAAACTGTAAGCAGGTATAATGCATGTGATCTCACATGCTTTTAGTGATATTTTAACACTCGATCATAAAGCTCTTCATACGGATATAGTCATATGACTCTTCATTGCTTGCAGTTTGTTGCAATGAGCCAAGTCTTTTTGCAATGATAAAAAAAAGAAATATATCCTGTTTAAAACCCTGAGTTGCAAATCGTTTAAGCAGGACAGAATGCACAATATTCACAAACAGAGGCAGTCCACAAGCACATTAAAGCTGTATGCACACGGCATGCGTCCTGTGCGTTTTTTGAGTGCATGCGTCTGATTTCGTGACATCACGTCCTTTTCTGATGCGTCTGGTATGGTCTGCGTTCGAGTTGAACCTGTCTCTATATTGACGCATCGGCCTTACTGCTCTGACTCACTTCTACTCGAACGCAGACCATACCAGATGCATCAGAAAAGGACGTGACGTCACGAAATCAGATGCATGCGCCAAAAAAACGCACAGGACGCATGCCGTGTGCATACAGCTTTACAGCAGCATATTCCGTTGTGAATAGTTTTATTAAGATAAGCTCCAAGAAAACTTTGTCTCAAAAAGATAAAAAAATCTATTTTTAAGAGTGATCTTAGCTTAAACGTAAACGTCTATGGCAGCGGTGGGCAAATAGCGGCCCGCAGGCCAAATATGACCCGCCGCAGCGTTTTCAATGGCCCGCGGAAGCGTTCAGGAAAAATCTTCAAATCTGAAATTTTCTTTGACAAGGAGTTAGCGTTTACCCTTCTTGTCTGCGTTGCTTCTACTTCCATAAGAAGCTACGGCCCTCCGCTAAACGTGGCCGTCTCAAAGTGGTCCCCATGCCAAATTAATTGCCCACCCCTGGTACTACAGCAGCCTATGCAAAATTCTGACTATCTTTACTAGTGAGAGGCAGTGCGTAGATTAGAGCACATGGAGGGTGTTGTTGACTAAGGACCAAATAACCCATACCTGTGAAAAGTTTATGTACAACTTGCAAAGTCATCAGGTAACGTATCCCGGCCGTGAAGTTGCTTCAGGGCCACGCAGCATTTCAAAATGTTCCAAACATAAAATTAGCCGGTTGTCTATTAGTTTGATCCTATCATATCTAAAAAACAAGCTCGTTTCCCTGCCCATTAACCAGTGAACTCATCTTTTGCTTCTCGTATCTCAAATATTTTTGTAGGGTCCCACAAACAATAGTGAGTAAAAGTGGTTGGAATGCACTGCCTTGCATAAATTCACAACTGACTTCATTTCCGATTGGAAATGGATCAAGAATAATACGAAGCGTATCAAAATAAACATGACTAGATTTTGCTAAATCGTTGTTGTTGGTACTATACCAGGGGTGGGCAAACTTGTTCAATAGAAAAGCAATTGGGGAAAACCAAAAACAACAGCGAGCCGCGAAATCAGTTTGTAGTGTCAATACAAATACGGTAAAGAATGCAAGTTTTACATAAAATGACCTACAGTAATTGAAACACAATTTGTTTGATTTGCCACTGGACAAAAATCTTGACGATACGTTATTAAAGCAGTGCGAGTTTATTCTCCAAAGTATTCTTTTGTTGGGGTTCACGATGTTTTGATTTTACGAACTTCATTGCAGAAAATAAAAATTCTCAGCAATATGGCGTGTTAAATGCGGAATTGAGTCTTTCGTGCTCTGGGCATTTACTTTCTGGAACCTGTCGTCAGAAGTCAGCTGTAGAGTGGCATGGACTGAAATTTTTTTAGAGCAAGATCTTCTTGCCTTTCCGTTAGTTTCATTTCTGCAGAAAACATGTTTATGACAAACATTAACCTTGAATGGATTTACAAGAAATGCAAGCAGGGTTTTTATTCCTGCAAATGGTCAAATCCGGCTTGGAACTCCTCCAGGAGTCTTGCAATTTATTTTTGTATTCTGCCGCTTTGTGGTCGGCAATTACGCGAAAAGCATTCGTTCTCATTCCGACATTGGGAAATTGGCAGTATGCTCCCTCTGAAAAAGTTTAATTTTGTTATGGGAACTAAAGTGGCCTAACTTGAGCTTTAGTTTCACGGTTTTAAATTTCAGATATTACAGTACTATTCAGCTAGAAGGCCACACAACACATGTTGGCGAGCCGCAGTTTTGCCCTCGATTATCTACTTTCTGTGAGTACAATGACCTTCACGTTTTCCTTTCCGTTTGTGAATTCGTCCAAAATGAAATGTTATATGCGAATACAACTTAAAACAGCATTTTATGAGTTATTTGTCCCAAAATATGGAGAAAATGACACGGAAACAATTTTAGATTGGAGCACCCCTAGTTGCTGTGAAAATCTGCCGAATAAAGCAAAGTGGCTAATTTGACCATAACTCAAGAACCAGTTGAGTTAAGAAGTTGGTTTTTGTCTTAAAATATGCAGAAGTGCCACTTCCGTATGTTTGTCAAGAGGAACTTCTAACATGTTCTCAAAAAAGTTACGAAAAATTTTTCGTAAGGGCTATCTGTGGTCTTAGCAAAGACCTGTAAACTTTTATTATTATGTAATTTTAGTTTGATCTGACTTATATTCTGGGGATCTTGTAATACTGGCATGAAACTTTGGACAATGTGCCATACAGCAATTACCATCCGTACAACACAGAAATACACACTCAAACCAAGGCCGACACTTACTGAAGACACAGTTGACAAATACGTGTTTAATGAAGGAATTCAACTAGCAAATTTGCTTTCCAAATTCTGCAAGTTGCCATATCATCAGTAAGCAATAGCGCAATGCAGACATTACACAGAGCTGTGAAAGTGGGCGGTATCTGCCATGGCCATGCATTCTTCGGTGAAGAGGTTCCAACACAAGGCAAGTGTGTGCCCCCAGCATTAGCAAGTATATCATACACATAACAACACTTAATAAGCTATTAAAAATATTTAAGTTCATCAAAACCACACACTTCTCTTGAGGCTTCTGTGTCTAGTTCCGCATACCTTACTACAGCTTGGTTGTAGCATGGATGGCTCAGTTTCAAAGTGTTCTTTGGAATGCCTTCTGTTTCGAAGTCACTGAAGTACTTCATCGCCGGCGGTTGCTTCACTTCCTTTCCGTTCAAACTGACAATTTGATGAAGCGATTTTGCATTCAAATTGGTTATTATTAGAATTTGAAATACCTAATACTTCTAATGTTAACAGCATTTGTGTTTCGACAGTCCTCGATGCAACCTCCTTTGAAGTTGCCATTTGGAATAGTGTGCTACAGTGATGCCCCTCGCAAAAAACCTTGAGTTTTATTTGACTGCTAGTAATCGAATTCTTCATCTTTGATGTAGCTTCCTGACACTTAAATTCAGGCCCACATCAAGAGAGCCATAAAATTCGTATAATGCACGTTCCAACTTTATTATCACTAGCCCACAAACGAGGCTCACAAATTGTTGCTCACAAAACGTGGCCAACAAACTTGTCAACAAAACGTGATAAAACGAAATTATGAAGA
>JGI24021J15306_10011423_pt1 | contig 11036 bp, 4 predicted proteins | sample Ectturendosymbi1_FD_15306 | JGI IMG/M metagenome (IMG submission 15306)
GATGATTTTGTTGATGAATTTGACAGTCGACATGACAATCGAAGGATTAAGTTACATTGAGGTGATGATGATATAAATTCTAACGTAGGCTCTGCAAAGATCTGTATGAGAAATGTCTGAATCTGTTTTGGTGTAGAGTTAGTGCGTTTAACCCAGGGTTGAAAAGTCAGCTTTTGAGGATCAGAGCAAAATTCAGTGTTAATATTAAAATGAACGACTTTGTTGGGTTGGGAATATTCTGCAAAATAAGTTTTACGCCTGCTGTTACATCTTCCTATCAGATACACGCCATAAACGCCGATGCACACCTATCTGCGGCGCTGCTTTGCTACTTTAGGTGCCACTGGTGCCGAAACCTCGCTGCTGTTAACGGCATACTGCATTGAATAATCCTCACCCTATTCACGCTGCAGATGCGCATTACACTCGTAATGGTGCGGTAGTTGCATAACATTGTTATGGTTACAATACAATCACAAAATGTCCGTAAGCTGCCACAAAACAGATTAGTCAGTAGTGACCAATCCGTTGGCAGATGATTTATTTTTATGTGTTTTGTAGTAAAAACATTTTGACGGAACTATTTGGCTATAAACAGCCTACTTGTCTCTGTATCAAGATGGAATTCTTTCATGTGAATTGTATTCACTTTCGTGCAGCTGTATTCGCTCATGTCGGGCTGCCGCAATTGTGTACGGGAAATGGTGTTTCGTTTTACATGTGTAGTGCTGTGGAAGTTGCGTGGTTAGCACAGAATATTCGAAATAGCCAGCGGCGGATTAAGGCAGCGCGGGGCCCCAAGTTAAGGATACACTTTAAAAGTTAACAAATGTTAAATCATAAATTTGTGGGCATCCATGTAAGTACCATTAGGCATATTGAATTCCGAAAATCTTGGCCTTAAATAACAAATGGTGGATATTATGGGCGTCTCTTTTTTACCAAAGACGTAGCCTATATACGTATCTTCTTACCAAGAAGGAATACATTACTGTACAACTCACAAGTACAGTGCAGAGACAGTGGTTAATGCTTCCAAACTCAGCAAATTTTTGATCATTGCTATATCTACAGACAGTGTAGTCTCAATATGTGCCGAAGTTGATTGTCAAAGGCAGCGAACCCACTGCTTAAGATGGCATTTTCAAGATTTTGTCATAGCGAATTTGTTTATGATACTGGTAGTTTCTATTTCACATAGACGTTCATTCTTTACTCTCTAGAATCAGACCGTTGAGCTTGTTTTGTCTAGTAGCGCTGCTTTGTTCATTCTACCATCTTACTTTTAGAAAATGACCGTTCTCCATTACGATTGGTCGCTATGGGAGATAAATAAGTGCTCAAATCATTGCCCACATTCGTAGGAGATATATAATCGGGGGCGGATGTCAGAGGAGGCCGATGAGGCGGTAACCCGGACATCCTTTTTCAGAGATGCCGTGAGGACCCCCTATTGAGAGTTGCGCACTTTGTTTTTGCGTCGTTTTGATAAACAGTTTAATCACTCTTGAGCCACGTTTCATAAGCTCTGAAGCAAGTCATCTGTCTGTCAAAATAAAGCAAATTTTTGTGCAAATACGCCGAAAGGGGCCCTTCAACAATTTGAATGTGTAGACAAAGAACATTTTAAAACCAAATGACTTCAAACAATTTACAATGTAAAATGTACTTTCACGCAGAAGCAAATTCCCAGAAAAAATGAGAAATTTACATTGGTTTCAACGAATAAAATTTCTGTATAGCATGTGCAAAATATAGGGCCTACCTTTTGAGAGTTTTCCTCGGGCATCTTAATTCTAACGTCCACCCTTGCATATATTGAAGAACAAATTTTACACAAAGGACCGTGGGGCCCCCAAAGCGGGGGGCCCGTAGCAATTGCTATATTTTCTACTATTGTTAATCCGTCACTGGACATATGAGTGCACGTGTATGATTGCATCTACAGTGGCATTCAGGTGTCTCTGGTGAATAAAAATTCTCGTTCATATTCAACTGTATTCATAAGCTTACTTTGGGTTTGATAAGGTAAATCATAGCAAGTTAATCGTCAAAACAACGAAAAATCACCGTGCAAGATAAACATATATGTTGGTCCACCTACTTTTTCCATGGTCCCGCAGTGACCCCCCCACATTTTAAGTTCTAGAATCGCCACTGGTTGTAGTGGGTTTTGGAGCATACACTCCCAGAGCTTTGTGTTTTAAAATCCCATAAAGAACAGACTAAGGGCAGACTAACGAATACACACAAAAGAAGGATAGATAGATTAATGCATATAAAAAAAAAACTGATGGCAAACGGTTTTATACGGAACGAATTGCAAGACAAATATAAAATTGCAAAATCCCGAAACGTTCCTTTGGATTCAATACCGTGAAAGGTTAACAGAAAAAACAAAACTTACTGCGATGTAATGTGTTACATGTAATTATCCAACTTCAAAGCAAAGTTTTCTTGCCTTGGCTACTGCCATTACAACGATAGTTATTTCAAATAAAAACTGAAGGTGTCACATGCATTAACCATGGAAATATCAAAGGCCAGCAGGCCTGCAACTAGGGGTGGGAAACCGGCCAATTACTCTCCTTGAAATGTTTAAAAACATGATCAGATATTTGGTACAACAACATGTTAGTCTTTTGACTCGGTATTCCAAGGTAAACGCTGCATATAAGGCTTCGCGCCAGCGGTGGTTTTCCCAATAAAATAGTGAACACCTTTCTTGCGGTGGTAGCCCGGAAGGTTATTTGCGGCACTTACTCTGTTGCACTAAGTGATACAGTTTCTCGTGGTAGAAACGTGGTCAGTGTGAACGAAGCTCGATATAGATAGTTTCTCGCGGTAGAAACTATGGAACGCGATTGAAAGTACCAAAAGGATAGCTTCCTGCGGCAGGAGCTATGCCAAGCTGAACAATATGCGAAGAAAAATAGTCTCTCACAGGCAGACGGTTTCAGCAGCTTCACACGGGCAGAAGCTACGCCGGCATGAACGATATATGAACAGCCAGTTTCTCACGGGTAGAAACTTGACAATGGTGAAAGATGCGCACTAATAGAAGCTTTTCGCGGGTAAAAGCTCACGAATAACAGCCGACGCAGGCAAGTTCTCGGGGGCAGAAATTTGGCATAAGCAGGACTTACAATACAGTAGGCACAAGTTCTCACGGGTATAACTTCGGCATAAGCAGGCTCCAAGACCTTCAAAACGGTACGCAAGAGGCAATGATTCACGGGGCGGTTACCCCTTCGCAGAAAGGAAAAAACTGTCCTTGACTTTAACTTTCACGGACTCACGATAAACCCAAAAAGTTAAGTCTAAAACGCCTTTGTTCTGTGACCTTAGGGACGTTAAAATAAGGACGTTATAGAATGCACGGCGTCTCAAATCGAGACAACCATTTGTACTTGCCGCAAAATAACTCATAAGTTCATCTAGCAACAATAACATACGTTCGGCGCACTGGGCGAGATCACTAATGGAATGCGGAGTGGTTGGACAACCCTAACAAGACTCCGCACTTTCATCCCCAACTCCGGCACCCACTCTCTTGAATGGCACTTCAAAGGACAGCGTAAGTCCGGCTTGAACCAACTCCGCACCAGTGTGGGACGTTTCAACTTCCGCTTGCGCACTGTAAATGGGGTATGGCCTCCTCTGCGGCCTGTGAGTGTGGCGCAGAAGAACGAACCGTCGACTATGTTGTCCTCTAGCTCTGCACGGAATATTGAGTAAATGCATAATATTGCGTATAAATAATTTGTCGCATTAGTTGGCGTTTGTACTTTCATTTTTGTTGCTTTCAAAATTTGCGCCCAACAGTTCATTGGTGCGGTCATAGTTCTGACAACCAACTTAAGAACTGCAAACTAGTTTATCAAGGCTAAGCAAAAGTTCTTCAGGGTAAAAAAATAGACTAATGTAAAGCCGAGAAAAAAAGTCTAGGTGGATCGCCAAAAATGTAAGTAGATCCGATGGAAAGCGTAGTTGACCAGACTTTAAAGTACGTTTTTGTTAATGTGTTCATCTAATGATCCAGGAACACAATGCAGAGGCTAGTATTACAGAAGTAAGAAAAATATCTGCAAACAGGACACGAAGCACTTGTACTGTCCAGACAGGTTTTATGATTGCGTTGTACATGTTACTTTGAGCTCTAACGCAAACACAGTACACATAAGTGCGGCACGCACAGCGTACATACGAACATTGGCAAAAACATACGTATAAAGCAGGTTAGCGATTTCTTTCACGTGACGCAGAGGCTATTACCTATGTTGCTGCCAGAATCATTTCGCCCACGATGAGGTGCCTCGATGGCAAGACATACCGAGACAAACGGACTTCACATATGTCTTGTATCCCGCATGTCCGAACACATTTCACACCTACCCTCAAGTCTCTTTACAACATGGAGCAGGCAAAGGGGCGAAATAAACAAGTTTTAAGAAAAGTTGAACTCCAGACCTACACCTCCGTCCAAGCGGACGCCCGAACGTTTAAATAGAATGAAAACACGAGTACACAAATGCGCTCATTTTGCATTGTATGGATCGTAATACTTTGACTTGATTGTTTTGAATGTTTGATGATATTACATTTTGTCTTAATTGCGAGTGTGCATCAAAACTAGTCCAAATACTATATGAAATACGTTGAAATTAATTGTTACTGCAACTTATTGACATCATCTACTAAAAGTTCAGAACAATTCTGAAAGTAAACTTTCTGCAAACAAATTAAGTAAATTTTCTGCAAACATTTTTCTTGAATGTTATTTTTGAAAAACCTAACTCGGGCGCACCATTTCATCTACAGAAAAGCGTTTGCAATTGTTGTCTTTTGAACAAAGGTCATGGATTTTCAACAAAGGCATCAAATATACGAGACGAATGAATAAACATCTAGCAAGTTTAAAATGCTAGCAAGATGCACATTGGAAATAACATTTTGCAAAAATTCCTCATGTTTGAACACTGCTGCTTCCTAAGCTTCCAGCTTCACGTATAGCAATTTTCTCTTTGTTTCCGAATCAGCAGAAACTCCCACATGCAGAAGAGTCAGAGCATTCTTAACCAATGCCTGCCTCTTTAACATACATTTTTAAAATGTTCTCTAGCCGTTCAGTAGACGAAGCGAAAGTGCATCTTGTTTGTGGATATGGCTGGCGCATGCAGTTGCAAACGTCTTGAAAGCTTTGCTGAATATGAGAATATGCTTTGAGGTACCTGCAATGCATTGGTACAGCAATTTGATCTTTCATGAATGCTTTGGCAGTGGGTTTTTAAACCAATCCAACAACTTTGATTTACAAACAAAACATCCTATCTAAATAATTTTGCCCTTGGCAATAAAAAGTATATACCGGGTTCTACGAAAACTTTAAATTTTTGCTTCTTTGGGAGGGAAATAATAAGCTGCTAAAAACTATGCAATCTGCTTTCTACATCAGCGGAAAGGTCTAGGTATAATCTCACTTTTTTTCTTTGCCTTAAACAAAATCACTTCCTCTTCTTTTTCGACATGAACCACTTCTTTCTTTGTATTCTTTTTTCCCAGAATATCTCTATTTTGGTGTTTTGAAAACGTTTTCACCAACGTGAAACAACGACTCTGATTTGATCCATCTAAGGCTGTACAAATTTGACCAGACGTTTTGTTGTTCAAAGCAATTTTTACTTTGTTTTCAAGATCAGATAACAGAAGTTATGAAACCTCCGGAATAACGCTCAGCTCGATTTCCTTCTTCAGTACAGTGTCAACAAACATTACCATGTATTCCTACAGGAAAGCATGTCAATTAAAGAGAAACTGTTTAACGATATATAACCAGAGTTCGTACCATTTACTTGATGTTGATGGTCGATGTCTACCTGTTTTCGCTAATGCTCCTTGGTTATACAAAAACACGGAAAGCGCATAATAAAACCAGCGGCCAAATACAAAGTGGTTTTAAAAAATGAATGGGAAACACTGCAATAGGAAAAGGTCACACTGAAGGAGAGTTTGTTAAAAAATGAATGCCGAGTTCAGTCGCCATGTGCTGGAGATACTAGAAAGATTGAAAGCGTCAGTCTTTCACGTACAACTGTGCAAAGAGGGTGGAAGATATTCCGGAAAACTTAACTGGCCAGTTGAAACTGGAAGTTAAGGAATTTCCTTTTCTTGGGTTGTGGAGGAAACCACAGATTGCAGAAACAGAGCACAAGTTTTAGTGTTTGATAGAAGTGTTGATGTGGATTTAATAAACTGAAGTGTTTCCATGTACCCAGACCGTAGGTCGAGCAACTGGAAAAGATCTGTGGATCAAAATATTTGACTGCATTATAAAAAAACTATCAAGTCATTTCAAAAAATCGGTGAAAGACCTAGTAGTCTCCTACGGGTACTACGAATGGAAAAAAGAATGGAGCTGTGGCTTTGGTCCAAGAGTGTATTAGGATAATAATATTTACTATTGCACCATACACCAGCAGATTTTTGCAGAAATATCTTGGATTTTGATCACGTAAATTATTTCTTCGTTGTGATTGTTAACTACATTCGAAGTAGGCATCTAAGTGAGGTTGCCAAACGTCCTTGAGGGCCAAGGACTTTCTCTGATTTGTATTCAAAAGTGATTATGTCCTTTGTCCTTGAAAACCATTTTGTTGTCCTTGAGTATTTTCCGGCAGTCTTGAAAGTTTTTGATCTGTTGTGAAATTGTTCATTCTTGAACTATTGATGACATTGAACATTCAATAATCAGGATTAAACGATGTAGTTGAACAGAATAACGTGTAGATTTCTTACAATGTACATGTAATAATTACTTTAAAAATGTGGTTGATGTGATGCACAACTATATTAAAAAGTGTTCAAAGCAGGCATGAAGCAAAATTTCAATAATTCCAAAACGACAAAATGTCCATGACAAAATTTCAAGTGACCTGGCAACCCTACATACAAGACATCGCGTATTTAAGAAAGATACGATTGCAAGGTTTTCAGAAAAATAACAGAGCGGAGAAAGTTTCCTGATACAGAGGATTCATCATGAAAGATATATTCCATATTTTTGCGACATTATTTCGCAACCTTAATATTAAGCTAAAAGCCTAAGGAGGGCTGATTTTGGCCTCCTTGCGGCGATAAACTGGTTCAACACAAAACTGAAAATTTTCAAAAATTGATTCTTCGTAGATAATGACACATTTTTCAATGTGATCACTCATATCTCAAGAGGTGCTTTCGAAAGTATGACTTGAATATCCTTCACAGATGGAAATCCTCACTGACAGTTAATAATAGACTGGCTCTGCTGCTGAAACGTATTGACGATGAATTTCAATAGATTATGAAGAGTCACCTCCAAATGTACAGTTGAGAGTTACTGACCTGAAAGGCTCATCTGTACACAAACGTAAGCAAATGGAAAGCAATCGTTGGCATGTGGGTCGTGAAAAGAAATATGAGTATGTTGTGGACGTTTTACTGTTTTGAGATGTGGCCTGTGCCAAATAGAGCCCTATCTGCATTGATATACTTGCAACAAGGGGGAGTACGCTGAGGAATTAAGTTGAATGAGCCATTTTTTTATTATTTTTGTTTGCCATTGGATGAACAGTAGTCTGAAAAGACATATTTCAGTTTTGTGCCTTGGAAGGGAATTTGTAACGAAATGTTTTGACAAAAGTCCACTGCAACACTGCAAAATGTGTGGCATATAGATTGAAACGTAATTATGAATAAAAAAAAACGTTTTCTGATTTTTTTGCTGGTACGAAGCCGGAATGAACTAAGACTGACAATAAGGAATGGTGTTTAGCACCTCGAAGAGTACACATTTTCACTTCGGTAACTTCTGCTGTTAAAGGAGGAAATAAAGACCGTGTGAATTGCAGTTCAGTACCATCGAAATTTCATTTAGAAAACACAACAAAGCTCTCGGTCAGTCTTACTTCGATCGGACTGTAGAAGGGAGGAAAGCAAATAANCTGATTTACAAACACTATTTGTAAATGTTAGTACCGAATTGTTAACTCAGTCCCTTCCGCATGTGAATTGATTACTTTCGTGGATGATCTCAAAGTCTTTTAACTAGAAACGTGGCTGTACTGGAGAACGCTGAGCTCTGACGCAAGGTGTAAACATTTCGAAAATAAAACATTTTCGCTTGTTTGCGTTTTCTTCAGGTAAGTTAGAACATAAAATCAGATTTTGGTGGAATTCAGAAGTAACTAACCTCTGCACAGTCAAAAGTTTAAATTACTCACTTCGGAAGACCACAAATATACCATTCCGCCAATCCACACGCATGCAATTGAGTATCAAATCCACGGCATCTTTTGTATTCGCAAAGGCCGTGGAGATCTTTACACTCAGCATAGATGCGCAAGTTCAATGACAGAGGCACCCATAAATTGCCTGTTGGTCCGGGACATTGTTCATTCAGTGAACAAGCCAACTGAGAAAAGATTCTGCAATTCAAATAATGTTACACTTTTCTACATACCCGTGTGATCAATGAAAATCTAAAAAAATGTACAATACTTGATGATTGCGCATATACTTTGTTGCTAGTACAAGCAACACTTTTTGAAAAAAATTGGTCAAAAAACTTTTGTGGTTCAAAGCTTCGCGTAATTTCCGGAACATAAACTCATTAAGAATGACATAACATTTTTTTGTTTTTAGACACTTTAGGTCTGCATTTTTGTTGCAAACGCTACCTTGATTGGTTGTAGAATACAAGAGAGTCAGCATCAACAAGGAAGACTTCCCAATCGTTGGTTGCCATCAAGTTGATTCCCGAAATGTCTTCAAAAAAGAGGTGGCGCTCCTCTACCAAATAAGAAAGGGTTGCAATAGAAAGTCGCTCTGAGCAATTGGCTCAAACCTTTTTCTCACCAAGTAACTTGAAAAGCCGAGTGGTTGATAAAGCGAGCTTGATTGCCGAAAATCCTGGATCCCTTGAAGCCGAAATGAGGTTGTTTATGTAAATTGCTTTGGAACAATTAGCTGTTGTGCCGTTGTCGTTGCACAAGGTAAATCCTTGTATTCGGTCTGCAACGTAACTAAAAAGAACAAATATAAGGCATTAGTTTAAGAACCAACTTACTAGGAAAACGTCTTATACTGCACAAGGTTATGCTTATCACAATTAGGAACCTAAATATTCTTATCTTTGAAGAAGGAGACTACTCGAAAGTCTTCACACGACTCGAAGAAACATGGGGTGTCTAGGGTTAAATCTCAAAGCACAAAGTCTCAACTACCTGCTACATGACGCCCTGCTCCTATACGGTGCGCTATCAACAGACTCCGCCTGAGACGCCCCTTAAGATCGTTCATGGAGAACCTTACGAACCACGACTACTCCACCTCCAGTTCCAGATTCTTTGAAGCCATATATCTCTAATTTCACAAACTCTCCACCAGGATGCAAAGCGCTGCGCAAAGCATCCAACTTAACCAATTGCATCCAACTTAACCAATTGCGCACTGAGCACGGCCGGCTTAACGCGAACAGCTACAGAATGGGATTGGCTGACGACAAAACCTGTGTGCGTGTACACATCCAATCTACCAGTCACATCCTCAATCACTGTACCGTGTTGGCGCTCCGTGCAGCATCGCCAACACCACCAATTAAAATCTGACTGAATACCTTTGCATTTATTCTTTTTCGATCTAACCGCATAGGCCTACCTCTGTCAGTTGTGTATACGAAAGAAGAAGAATTTTTGTAACGGGCAGGGTTGACAATGCTTTTGGTACTTTCTGCCATATTAATTCTACCATAGTGATTCAATAATCTGCTAATGATGAAAACAATTTATTTTTCTTAGTGTCACTTTCTGATTGGTATATCCGAAACGAAATTTAAACTACGCCACACCTGGTAGTACCACTGAGCTCTCACCAACCATGTCACACAAGTTAGTCGCCAACCCGGTCACACAAGTTAGTCGCCCACGGGCACGGCATTACTTCGAGGTTTACACACGTGCACATATGCCGAAAGCGAAGCAGACATCAAGGTGCTGGATTATTTTGCATAAGCAGGGCGCATTAATGCTGGTCGGGTTGGCTGCTATAGCAATCACGACGCCAATATATATTGGGCGACAAATTAATCTCAAATTTATTGCATGAAGTAAAAGTGTCCTTCGAATTTTGGTTAACCTTTGAAAGATTTCGAAATTTGTTTTGGCAATTCCGATAAGACTTTTCAAGGACAGTGTTCCTTGGTAATATATTTCAAACCCTACTTATATTCTTATCTTTTCCTTAAATTTTTCTTCTTCATCAATATCGCTGGTTTCATGATTTTTCAAGTTAATTTTTTTCCGTGAATTTTTTGTTTTAAAACATTAAAGAGAAAACTACCAATTTCAAAACGACTAAATTCTTTGCCAAAGAGTTGGTAAACTTTTCCAAACGGTGAACAATGAACATGTCTCAGTCACTGAAAAGATTTTGAAATTCATTTATAATTTTGAGGCAGATGAAGATAGGAAAAACGTGATATCCTTCGACTCCTGCTCAATAGCTGATTTTATGGTTCAATAGAAACATTTGTGAACGTTTCAATGTTGGTAAATGGCTGTGCCTAACGATCATGATAAAACAACCACTAAATTAATGGTGTTCCTCTTGCATTGGCAAAATCAAGTATATAACGTGTTTCGTCATCACTTAGAGAAAGTTATTCTGTGGTCAAAGCAATAAGTTTCAAAAAGTTGTTATGAAACTAAATCAAAGTGACCGTGAGTTTTCAATATTGTTACAATAGCAAGGCAACTTCATTGTTTTATTTAAAACTATATTGAAAAGACGTTTAGTGGTACAGAACTTGAAGATGGCGTGAAGTAAGAGATTCATCCCAAAGCTTTTCGTCTGACACTCTTCAAGGGATACAATCCTTGTGGAAAGTATTCAAGGGATACAATCCTCGTGGAAAGTACATACTTGAATAGAGATATGTGCAAGTTTGAATCATCGCAAAAAGACGAAAGCAGATGGCAGTCGACTGATTCCTCGAAAGCATA
>JGI24021J15306_10011424_pt1 | contig 11036 bp, 4 predicted proteins | sample Ectturendosymbi1_FD_15306 | JGI IMG/M metagenome (IMG submission 15306)
CTCCCAAAAAGTTTGGTCAACTAGATACTGAACTAACTTTACCATATTTTGAATTGATTCACACTGTTGCAAATGCATTTGGAATGTCATTAATTTTTACATAGCAAAGGATGATGCACTTTCTTCAAACAAATTGGTCGCTTGTTAATGTAGTTCGAAAGAGTTTGTACATCTTCGTGCCATGACCACACGCTTGAACTTCTTCGGATTAGAGTTACAAATTTTGCTGAGGTGTTTGGAATGAGTGTCGTTGTGAATGACCAGGATGCATCTCTGAAACTGGCCAAAAAAATGCAAAAACCGATAACTTACTGAAAGCCATAAAAATACTAAAACTGAAATATAAGTTAAGTGGAGGGCCTGTTATTACGTTTAGCTTGCCAAGGAGGGAAAATTTGCCCCACACCCCCTTAGTTACGCCACTACAGCAAACACTTTAAATATATTTTAAAAACGTGTGTTACAGTTTATAAACATCAACGTTTCAAATCTTTTATCAGTCAAACGACATCTACCAGGCTTGAACGACATCTACCAGGCGTAATTTCAAAACTTGTTAGTAATTTGAAAATAGCTGACTATTTCTTCAGACTAAGGGTTATACGTTGTTTTCAGCTGCGTGATGGCTGCTGGATCATCTACAAGCACAGCATAGTATTTCGTATCTTTTCATTCGAAATGAAACAAACAATGATGCCAGTATAGCTGCGCATCTGTCTATTGGACAAAAAGTCAACGGTTGACCCAAGCTCACCGGATTCATTGACTTTTTTTACCAGTATATGTGGGTTATCTCCGTTGACATGCTAGTTATCAATGTTGTGGAAAGGTGCTTTCCCCTTGGGTTAAATTACCTTATTCCACTGTAAAAAATTTCATTCATATAAATACTTTAGTAATTAAATACGTAGCCTGCTCCAGCACTTACATTCACAGATTCACTCTGAATATATATAAACAAAACCAATACCCATCCTTGTTATGTACCGTTATCTCTTCTGTTGAAGTTTCAACTCGTTTTTAAGAAAAGCTCTTAATTTTGTTGATATGTCTCACTAGACTCGCTACTTTACTTCTGGCGGCCAATAGGAAGGCTGTATAGCTGGAACAAAGCGAGAATTCGCTTCAAACGCTGTTCTTGCCGCTAGATTATTTGGATATAATGCACACAGACAGGCAAATGCCCCCCTGAAACATAACAATAACAAACAGTGATAAAGTAAGAAACCCAGCCACCAAAACCACTGTTCATTGCACAGTGATGTAGGGTGAAGATTTCCAATATTAATCGCGAAAGTAATCATCGATTATGATGAAATTGGCAATGTAATTGAATATGAACACAATTATTTTCATTTTTGGTCAGTTCCATCGATTACGAATACCCCGTGTCTGGTGGGGTATGATGTATTTGGTCCATCTGGACCTGGGAATCGAACAGTTTTTTTTGTGGGTCCTCTGCAACTGCATCTTGTGATAGAGGTTTGTGGAATTGTGACATATACCAGACACTTGTGTGCCAGATTCAAAGTAATTAAAAACTATGGTATGGTGCATATTCGTTTTTTCATATTCTGTATTTTATTGGTTCAAACACTCACAATAAATGCATAATAAAAATATACATAAGAGGAAATGGTACTTTGGAGATCAACAATTTTTTGTTTGCTGTATTTATTTGTAATAACTCTAGGTTTGGTTCCACAGTAACATTGTACTTCTGCCATTACTCATCCAGGTAATTCAATACTGACAGCCATTGGCCTGTTTCAGCTTGTTTGGCATGTTTTGATATGCAATTGGCATTTTTTATCCATCTGGACTTGGCAACCCTGCACTGCACTATGACACTAAAGAAGTGATAATTTTGTTATTACTGTGCAAGTTTAAGTTAAATGGTGAAAATCACTACTCAACAGTTCAGATTAGTGGCAGGAGACAGCTAAGGCAGCTATTAGTTGGAGTGATTTTCATACTTTGCTACATGGCAGCCGGAAAGTGAACCAGTTATTCTTTTTGACATCATTTGTGCGGTCACCCAACTTTGAGAATGTCACTACGGCAATTAGAAAAAAATTTCATAGTGGTGCATGGTTTTCTCTGGATATTTTTCCGGTTACCATAGTTGCATTCTCAACGTTGGGTAGCTGGAAATTATGCCCTTATATGGTAGATTTTCCAGATACCGTATTGTGAATATAGCGCTTTTGTAACTGTTTTCCATTGAAATTACTGTAGGTAGGGCTTCCAAAAAAATTCCCAGCACAGTATAAAGGAAGTTGCTATAGGCCTTCCGCCCATGACGCAGTTCAAATAAAGCTCTGAGTAGTCACTTCAGCAGCATTGTTGTGGTAGTGTAGCAGATGCATTTATGTCTGCTGTGCAAATGGTTTTCAGTTCGGCTCTCACCTTGGTGACTTCCGTTTTGGTAGTAGTGGTTGCATGTTTCATGGGACCAGTTTTTCTTTAGGTAGTGACTACAGAACCGCCTGTAGTTCTTCATATTTGAAACCTTCTTTAACCACCACCTGTAACGTGATGTCGTGACAGTAATGCACAACGAGAGTGTAGTAGGCTTGGTAGAAATGTACCAATGTAAAACCCTAACCCCTAAACTTTCAACGTAAACCTAACTCCTAAACCTAAAGTTTTAACCTTAACCCTAAATTAGCCCCTGAACCTTAAATGTGAAGTTTTAAACCTTAAACCTAATCCCTAAACCTAAAAAAGTAAAGAAAAACTGGTCACAAGAATTGAAATGTGCAAGCACTACCTTCAAAACAAAAAGTAGCCAAGGTGACAGCCAACCGAAAACCATTGGCATAGCAGACATAAATAAACATTACCACTAGGCTGCCAGGACAGTGCCGCCTGGGTGAAAAACTCAGCATTTGAGTCAGTTCTGTAGCCACTTCCTTTTCTTTACTTTTTTCAAAAGTTTCCAAACTTTAATGTTCAGATTTACAGTTAGGGTTTAGGGCTTATGTTTGGGGTTTAGGTTTGGTTTCAAGGTTAGGTTTGNGGTTAGATTTAAGGTTTAGGGATTATGGTTGGTTTAGGTTTAGCTTTTTTAGGTTTANNGCGTTTCTACCAACCAAGCCTACTGTATTCCANTGCACACTTNTGCAGTACTGTCNCATTACAGGTGGCAGACAAGTAAGTTATCAAATATGAATGCCCACTGGCNGAGCTTTAGTCACTGCCTTTTTAACACTTTGGCGTCTGGCCGGTTTCAGGGATTTTTGAGAAAAAAACACTGAAAAGCACGTGACTTTGTGCGGAAATTTCTCCGGTCTGGTCAGCGCTACAGACCTGGTAAAAGGCTCAAAAGACACGGCAAGTCTCCTAGTCTGCATTTGAAAAACTTTTTTTGCTTAGGGGGTACGGATTTTTTGTGAGTGACGTCATAAGTGAAGGACTTTTGGGCCACCTTGGCCCTAGGCCCAGACTGTTAAAGGGTTCTGAAGTTTATATTGGAAACTAGGCTACAATCCGAGTCTCTTGATACTTTGGATGACCTGCTGGGGTTTCAGGCGCAAAAGTTATGATCTAAATTAATAAAAACATTTGACTAATTAGTTAATTAGATAATAAATTTGTATATGTTAGATCATAACTTTTGAACCAGAAATGCTAGAAAGTCGATGCAAGGCTCAAAAGGCTCGGACTCGAGCCTTGTTTCCAATGATAACTTCAGTGAAATACTTTGGCCTAGTGGTTGGGCCCTAGGCCAAATAACATGAGCCAAAATAGCCTAAAAACTACTTCACTTATGATGTCACCCGCAAAAAATCCGGAATCCCCAACCAAAAAATTTTTTTTCGAGTGTAGTCTACATGACTGGCTGATCCTTTTGAGCCCTTGAACAGCTCTTTTACGTCACCAGCGAAGGAGCTATGGCGTTGGTAAGGCAACCGAAAACTGCTGGTCTTAGGCCGATTTCAAAGTACAAATATATTGTACCCCGTCTCTCAAAGTGTTAACCTATGTATGATGATGGGAGATTGCAGTTGTTGCTTGTGTTTTTTGTGTGCGTTACGCTTTGCGATTTCTTACACATAGTACACATATGCCCCTAGTTGCTATTTAGTGTGCAGATATTTTTCATATTACTTGCGCAATACCTCCTACTTCTGTTATGAAGTTTTTCTGATATATGAAAATAATATTGTGCTAGGTGTCAGTTGTAGGTGCAATTGCACAGCATGAAACACATCTAGAGTTTGACATTAAGTGATTGCTTGGCTAAACCCATGTCACTTTTCCTGGTGTAAGGAGTGACAAATTTTCATTATATGTTAAGCAATTTTTATCAGCTTATTGCTTTGCATTTATGCTAAGTGTCTATTCAATTTTTGCAGTTTGTGTAGGTTTTCAACATTGTTTCTGTACTGTGTTTATGACGTGCATTGACTCACATTGCATGGATTCGAATCAATAAGCCATATTGTGCCGATTTGTTGGCTTATGGCTGGCAGAACTAAGAAGAAATCAACAGCCTCACCTCGGAAACGATCACGAAAGTCGAGCAACAGCAGTGAAAAAAAGCGAAGGAACTCCGGTTCTCCTAGCAAAGCCAGTAGCTCTCCCACCAAGGCTGTGGGCAGTCCCAACAAAAGGGCAAAACGGGATACTAGTGAACATACTGAAACGTCAAACTCTGAATCATTACTAGTAGATGTTTTATCAAAGAGCAACATGAATGCTGTCAAAAGTAAGAAAAGTAAGAAAAGTGCTTATGTGTATATGCAGTAAGGGTCATTCATGTCAACTGTCCCAGCCAGTCAACCCACCATCTCAGATTTTCCTCAAGTATAATAAGCAGACACAGTAGAACTTTTCATGCTGATTCCAACAAACTAATTTTTTTTAAATCGGTTAAGGTTTCGCGAACTTATGGACCATACAAAATCACTACTGTTTGTGGTCAATGAAGCGTAAAAACTAACAAGAAAATCATCAACTAACTTTAACACTGAGAGCCAGGGTATGAATATGTTCATACTTTGAAATCGGCCTAAAACCGGCAGATGTCGGTTGCCTTACCAATGCCATAGCTCCTCCACCGATTGCGTTAGAGAGCTGTTCAAGGACTCAAACGGATTGGATAGTCTTCTAGTCTGGACTTGAAAAAAAATTTTTTGGTTAGTGGTTGTGGATTTTTTGTGAGTGGTGTCATAAGTGAAGTAGTTTTTGGGCCATTTTGGCTCATGTTACCTGGCCTAGGGCCCAGCCACTAGGCCAAAGTATTTTACTGAAGTTATCATTGGAAACTAGGCTCGAGTCCGAGTCTTTTGAGCCTTTCATTGACTTTCTAACATTCCTGGTTCAAAAGTTATAATCTACAATAAACAAATTAATTAACTAATTCGTCAAATATTTTTATAACCTTAGATCATAACTTTTGAACCTGAAACCCCAGCAGGCCATCCAAAGTATCAAAAGACTCGGATTGTAGCATAGTTTCCAATAAAAACTTCAGCAAAATACTATCATCTAACAGTTTGTGCCTAGGGTCAGGTGAAGTGGGCCAAGGTGGCCTAAAAGTCTTTCACTTATGACATCACTCATTAAAATTCCACACATCCCAATCAAAAACTTTTTTCGAGTGCAAGCTACAAGACTTGCCAAGTCTTTTGAGCTTTTGACTGGGTCTGTAGTGCTTATTGGACTGGAGATATTCCTGCGGAAAGCCACGTGCGATCCTGCTGTTTTCGCGTGAACTGCTTGAATTAACCCTGACGCAAAAGTGTTAAAACTGAATCATTCTTACTGTAATCATTTAATTGTTGTAAAAACTTGAAAAGAAATTGTCTCAAGTATCTTATCTTCACTTGTGAAGAAAAATCTAAACAAATTCATGTGCTTACCCCAATTGTAGGGTAAAGAAAATGGTAGTCATTAAAATCACTCATGCATGACATAAATTTTGAATGGAAATAACTCAACGAGCACCTGTGCTATTGTGCGTGAAATAAATTTTGAATGGAAATAACTTGACTAGCATACTTGCTATTGGCACGTGCAATACATCATCTGAAAAATCTCACTGAGGGGATTGTAGTCTCAAAATATCCTCATTGCTTAAAGGGATTTCTGGGGATTTCCCTATTTTTCTTGGCCATAACTTTCGGACCAGAAACGCTAGAAAGTTAATCAAACCCTCTAAAGACTCATATTGTAGCCTGGTTTCAGTAAAAGTTTCGACCCAAAAATTGGCTCTTGGTGTTGGCACCCAGGAGCTGATAACATTATCTGAATGTGCATAAACTTATTCCCATTCGATGTTATCAACAAAAAATCCAAAACTTTCTAATTTAAAAAAATTGAAACTACAAGACTCTTCGCATCTTTAGAGTGTTTGCACAGCTATCTAGCTCAATCAGCTGATGAGTTGTGGTGTTCAACCAAAATGGGCCAAGGTTACCTTTTGCGGGAATTGATTTTTTATCAAAATTTGGGTTTTTGAGCCATAATTTTGGATCCAGAAATGCTTAAAGCCAAACAAGGGTTCTGAAGACTTGAATTATAGCCTAATTTACAATAAAACTTTCAGTCAAAAATTTGGGTTGGTGCCCAGGGCCAGATAACCTCCACCAAAATTGGTAAACCTACCCCATTATGTCGTCACCCACAAAAATCCCATTCTTTTCCAATTTTTAAAATATATTAACTACAAGACTTCCTGCATCTTTAAGAGGGTTTGAACAGCTTTTTAGCATAATCAGCTGGTGAGTTGTGGTTGTGCAAACTCAGCAAGGAAAGTGTAACTGCATTGAAATCTTATGCAAAAACTTTGTGGATGTTTATTCAAAAGAAACAAAATAAGCAATGAAGATACTTTGAGACGAAAATCTCAGTGGGAGCTTTCACATGATGTATTGCGCATGCCAATAGCAAGTGTGCTTGTTGAGTTATTTCCATTCAAAATTTGTCACACATGATTGAATTTGATGACTACCAATTTTCTTTACAGCAAAATTAGGGTAAGCGCATGGATTTTTGGAAATTTTCTTCACAAGTGAAGATAAGATGTTGAGACAACCTCTTCAAATTTTTACAACATTTGAATGATTACAGAAAGAATGATTTGCTTTCTAAGTTCATTGATGATTTTCTTGCTAGTCATTACACTTCATTAACCACAAAAAAGTGATTTTGTATGGTCCATAACTTCGTGAAACCTTAACCAATTCAAAAAAATAGTTTCATGGAATCAGCATGAAAAGTTCTATCTGCTTATTAAATTTGAAAATCTGAGATGGTGGGTTGACTTTTCCAATGTTTTTGGTTCATTTGACATGGAGTGACCTGTAATTTAGCAGCAGAAAAGAACTCTCCTTTTTTGCACATTGATACGCTTCAATCCTTTCTGTTACAATAGCTCTTAGTTTGTGTTTCAAAAATGTGGGCCCTCTTCAGTGAAAGATAACTGAATTCTCAGCAAAAATTACATACACAGTGTAGATACTGGAATTAAATGTTATCCAAGAGAGTGTAGCACTGAAAGAAGTACCATGATTGTACACCAGATAAGTTTTGGTCAAAGAAGGGATCTCCTAATTTTCCTCGTCTTAACACCTTCACTGCCAGGTTAATTGAAGTGGTTCATGCAAAAACAGCTGCATCGTACATGGTTTTGCGCGGGCATAACTCTAGCGCTGTTAGCGCTAGAGACCTGTTCAAACCCTCAAAAGACTCGGCAAGTCTTCTAGTTTGCAGTGAAAAAAAATTTTTTGGTTTTAGGTTTCGGATTTTTTGTGAGTGACATCGTAAGTGGAAAACTTCTAGGCCACCTTGGCCCACTTTACCTGGACCTGGGCCCAAACTGTTAGGCGGTAGTATTTCGCTGAAGTTTTTATTGGAAACTAGCCTAAACTCCAAGTCTTTTGATACTTTGGATAACCTGGTGAGATTTCAAGTTCAAAAGTTATGATATAAAATAAACAAAATAATCAATTAATCTCATAATTAGATAATTAATTAACTTGTTTATTTTATGTCATAACATTTGAACCAGAAATGCTAAAGTCGGTCAAAGGCTCAAAAGACTCGGATTCTAACCTAGTCTCCAAATGCCTAGCCTAGTTTAGATGGAAGTTTTTTGCTCAAGTTTTTATTGGAAACTAGGCTAAAATCCGAGTCATTTGAGCCTTTGATCTGCTTTCTAACATTTCTGGTTCAAGAGTTGGTGATTTTCAACTTTTGTAAAATTATTAATTTTGTTTTTTTGGCTATAACTTTTGAACCAGGAACTCTGGAAAGCTAGTCAAAGGCTCAAAAGCCTCGGATTTTAGCTTAGTTTCCAATAAGAACTCAACTAAATACTTACATCTAGCGGTTGGGCCCAGGGCCAGGTAATATGGGCCAAAATGACCAAAAACATACCCCACTTATGACATCACTAACAAAAAACCCAAAACCCCCAATTTTTTTTTCATTGCGGACTCAAAGCCTTACCACATTTTTTGAGGGTTCGAACAGCTCTTTCACGCAATTGGTAGAGGAGTTATGGTGTTGCAAAGTGAAAGCCTCTCAAGTGGCTCATGCGGGTCTTAACACCTTGGCTGCTGGTGTACAATTATATCATACCTGGAAATTGGGGAAAAACCAAGGATATTTGGTTGTCTTACCAACCGCATAGCTCCTCAGCGGATTGTGCTAGAGAGCTGTTCAAACCCTCAAAAGACTCGGCAAGTCTTCGACTCTGCAATGACAAAAAATATTTGGTTTTGGGTTTCAGTTTTTCTGTTAGTGATGTCACAAGTAAGGTAGGTTTTTGGCTGCTGATACCTGACCTGGGTCCAACTGCTAGACAGAAGTATTTCACTGAAGTTTTAATTGGAAACTAGGATAGAATCTGTGTCTTTTGAGACCTTGATCGACTTTCTAGCGTTTCTGGCTCAAAAGTTATGGCGTAAAATAAACAAAATAATTAATTATGTAATTAGTGGGTTAATTACCCAATTTTGTGTATTTTAGATCATAACTTTTGAACCAGAAACCCCAGCAAGTTGATCAAAGTATCAAAAGACCCGCAATTTAGTCTAGTTTCCAACAAAAACTTGAGAGAAATGCTACCATCTAGCGCTTTGGGCCTAGGGCCAGATGAAGTGATTCAAAAAAGCTTAAAACAACTCCACTTATGACGCCACTCACAAAAAAACTGAAACCCAAATCAAAAAACATTTTTGTCATTGCAGATGCGAAGACTTGCCGCATCTTTTGAGGGTTTGAACAGCTTTCTGGCGCAATTGTCGGTGGAGATATTCCCGCGCAAAAACATGTGGAAACTGCTGGAATTTAGTCTTAGCCTTCCCCCCCCAGGAAGCCAGTGTGTTAAAGGTAAAACCAAGCTGGCTCCAAAGCTGTTTAGAGAAAATGCAAGTCCTCATACATTTTGACTAATTGTGCATCTGTTGATAGTTTTATTTCTGCAACTGCATGTAGCATGGTTTTTTAATGGACCTCATCAAATACTGACTGAACCTTTGCTAATAATCAGGGTTGATAAAAATAATGATTTAAAAAAAATTTAAAAATATTGCTTTTTTGTTTAAATCATATTTTTTTATTTTTATGATATTTTTTGATTTAATGTGTGGGGCATAGTTACCTCATCCTTAGAAGTTTCGATTTTAAAGAATGATTTCAACATAATTTATTTGTGCTAACTTCAAGTTAACTTCAAGTACAGCAACTTCAAAGTTGCTAATGCAGCTTTTACTAGTTTGGCTTTTACAAAAGTATAACTTATATGCATGACATACTGAAAACTTAGATATGTTATTTTGAATCAAAAATATTTTTATAAGTACTAAATCTACAGTCAAACACCTACATGTTTGATGGAATTTAGATACAACTTTCACTTTATCTCAGTCTGCACTTTCAAACTTGTGACATTCTAGCAGTTCTGACTTCCTGAGTCTGCAAGGGTTCGTGATTTCAGTCCACATGTCATTTTTACAGTTATTTGACATAAAAATCTGTGACTTCACAGAAGCTGTGTCATAGAAATCGCACAAAGCTTTAAAACTGCATATGATATTTCTGATTTTTATTGCTTGATTTAAATCAAGATATAAATCACTGATATAAATCAAAATATTTAACTCAACTCTGCTAATAATAGTTGATAGTTTCCCTTGCAAAGAAAGAGGCAGATCAAATCTCAATTGCTGATTTTTTGTCATTGGAACAATCTTTAATATTTGTTTTTAGTGATGGAACACAAAGACAAAGTAGAAGGAGATGCTACTACTATTCAAAAACTTGCGACATTTGTTGCAAAGGTATTTTACTAATCAATTCTGATTCTGCTTTGGATTGGACAATATTAACTGTTTGCATGTATAACATAGTGGTAGAAATGTGTGTTATCTTTGTTTTTTCATAAAGTTCCTCCTGAAATGTCTTTGAGAGGAAAAAATGGAAGTTGTGTGATGTAATAAACTAATGTCTGAATCAATGCATTTAGTGAATTGTTGGTTGTTAAACATGTATATTGATCAACATATTTCAAAAAATGTTATCCAGGAAGTGGGCATTTCCTTGAAAGTATGTAAATTAATATATTGAGTCTCTGGGCTGTGGATGCGGAAGCCCTAACATCTGACTCTAGGCAATTTTTCAATTTTCTGACTACAGATTGACTCAAAACTAGGCGTATTAGTTACTTATGGTGATAATTCTTTTCAGATGAGTTCATAAACCCTAATTGCACTTTCCAAGGATATGGAAACTTATTTTGAAACAAGTATGTACTTTCCACGATGGGTGTAAGCAAGGAATCGATCAGTAAATTTTTAATAGGAAATCGATTTCATGTAAAATTACGCATCCTCAGTCCTGAAAATTGCAAGCAAAGCTTACAAGTGAAAAGTTGAAAGGCTGAAGTGACAGCAGAGAAAAAACAAACTCAAAACTTTTCTCTGCTGATACTTCAGCCTTTCAACTTTTCACCTGTAAGCTTTGCTTGCAATTTTCAGGACTGAGGATGCGTAATTTTACGTGAAATCGATTTCCTATTAAAA
>JGI24021J15306_10011426_pt1 | contig 11034 bp, 6 predicted proteins | sample Ectturendosymbi1_FD_15306 | JGI IMG/M metagenome (IMG submission 15306)
TAGTAAAGTAAATATAAACGTTATAATTTACAAAGCGTTTAGCATAACTTGTTTTGCACCGAGTCTCTCGTGGACGGGTACTCTGAGCTAGGTTATTGGATCCAGCGAGGGGCGTCGGCCGCAAAATTGGCGCCCAACGTGGGGCCCGAGGCGTCAAAAATACCCATAGGGGGCTTTAGGGGGTCTTAAACCCGTAAAATATAGGAATCGAACCTACGACTGAGGTAAAGAGAATGGCTATAAGGCTTTGGGCATAATGGTTAAGAACGCTTTCGGACTTAGTAAAAATCAGGTAGCATGTTCGGGGGGGCCCGACCACTTTGACCATAGGCATGGGTGACCTTCGGGTCTGGCCGCAACTGTGGAAATACAAAGTCAACTGGGAGAAGATCCGATGATGCACAGCTAGGATCTTGTTCAGGCGACTAACAGTTGCATTAAATTAAGGGCACGTCCGCCGAATTTCGACTAGGCGGTGCCATCAGTTTTACTAAGAGAGGCGAGCAAGCACTGAAACGCGGATAAGCCTCACCAAGAACGAAACACTATGATTTCCGGTCTAGGGAAAGTGAACCGGCTCCGGCTGGCAGCTCGAAAGCGAGACGAGCTGATAGTGGCTGCAGCAGTACGAGACTGCTTTAATAAAGTCGTTTCACCCTTTGGTTTGGCGATCCTCGCAAGAAAGTCGCAAGTAGCCGCTAAAAGGAAACGCACCAATTCCGGTTAGGGATTTATATCAAACAGAGGCCGTAACGGTTAACAGCACAGGGTTTACTGGAACAGGGTCCGACGATGCACAGCTAGGACGTTGTCCAGGTGACCAGCCGTTACACTAAACACTGTTAGCAAGAACGGTCGAGTGTGATCTATCCTCGCGGTATTATAGGGCCAACTTCCCTATAAGAAACGGGGTTAAATGGTCATTGTAAGACACAGACAAGATTGGTGAAGCTTCGGGTGTAGGGAAGCTGTCTTGTCTCAAACCAGGTTGGAGAAAGTCTTGGCGTAAGACTTGCCTTGTTAGCATAACGAAGAGGTTCTGGGGCACCTCAGAGGTTGGAGAAGCTTACCAAAGTATGGAAGCTGCCTCTAATGTTAAAACGGGCTAACAAGTGCGGAGGTGAGGCGAATGCACCTCCGATCCTAAATTATCACATAGGAGAAAGGCATAGAACGGCGAAGCAGTAAAGTAGAGAGTTAGGCCCATATAAGGAAATCGAAGACTTGAAAATTGAAATCATTATAAAAATTAAACTAAACAAAATTTTTCAAAAATTTTGGTCAAAGTTCTGTTCTATACACCTGATTATTGCGCTAACACGAAAAAAATATTAAAAATCGAAACTTTGGTACTTAGAAATTTTTTGATGATTTTCGACGACTAGATGACGTACATCGAGGTTTCTCATGAAAATTCTGCGGGGTTTGGGCCACTCAATTTCCGCCAAAAGATGGTTGATTTTTCGAAATATTACTTTGCTAAGAAAGTCAACCGTATGACTTCACTAATAAATCCAAGTCACCACATGGGACCATACGTCATGCGCGGATTAAGTCTCACAGCCGCAGTGTTCGAACCGACGACTAAGAATTGGCAGATTGGCCATAAGCTGCCTCACATGCCTAACGAAGGCAATTTCGGACTTAGAAAAATTTTGAAAATATCCCAGGGGTAGGACTCTTCTGGCCCGTGTCTCGAGAGAGTCTTTGGCCTTAGGCCACTCATAATGACATCAGTGGATGGCCATAGGTTCGGACTTTGATTTTGGCCCAAGGAAAATTTTTCGTATTTAAAATGCATGGGCCCGCTCAGGGGGGGCAGGTTTCAAAATGCATGTAAAAGATAGGCGTTCAAACACGTTTTTTCGCCACTAGGAGCCTGGCGCATTTCAAGGGGTAAGCGAAATTAAACAAGCTAACCACCTAGAGTTGTCCGGTGGGGTCCTTCAAGGACATTCCACCAACTAACGTAGTCCAACTAGGGCCCATAGGGCCTAGGGGGGCCTTTGAAAGTTAGGGGGGTAAATATTTTATTTTTCGAAAATTCAGAAATTTTACTTCGTAAGGGGCATAAATTATATGACAGGACTCTAAAAAATGGTCACTGGTCCCAAAGGGGTCAATATGTAGGGCCCAGGGGGGACAAATGTTTCAAATGCCATAATAGAACCGGAGTCAGTTTTTGAATGTATATAAAAGCATAATGTAACCTTGATGAGCCAGTAAAGGAGCTCAATATAAAACTTTAAAGGTTTGTAGTGTGTAATGTATGGAGCTTTGAAGAGCAGTTAATCCAATGGACATATAAAGAACAGGGCAGACAGTCTGCCGGAAACAGTCAGTTGACGATTAGTCAGTCCACACTGAGTTAGTTAAAATAGGCGACGTTTGACTACACTGGTTGATCTTCAAGGAAGGAAACAAGTCTGGTGATGCCGGACCAAAGCTAAGTACATCGTGTATAGTGAATATTTGACAATAAATAGAACGAATGCTTAGGCAGCTAATTAGGGTGTGAGTAAGAATCGTCTGAAGTATGTAGTGTTCACATCGGATAACTAATGGCTTTGATGCATCGGGGAAACTTTAAATTGGCCAGGATAACCAAAAGCTCAAAAAAAGATCCGCATGCTGGCCTGGCGTCAGAAGCGAAAGTAAAGTTTCGCGTTATGCGCGTAACGCATCTGTAAGCTGCGCTAGCCGAAAACGGACGCACTCAAGGCGCCGCGCGGAAGTAATCTGATACGATGGATTGGCAATAAATAAATAAGAAGTTTCTCCGACTGCTGTGATGTCCTTTGCAGGACGGCGGTGCAACTCTACAAGCTACAATAAGGTTGATCATAGTACATCTGTTCATAACATGTGGCTTAGGTGGTCCTACCCGACAATGCCTAAGGAAAAATGAGTGACAATAAAGAGGGTCATCCTACCCTGTCCTTAAGTGGAGAATCATGAGTTGCTTTAGGATAAAAGACGTGGATCTTTTGTCATTTAACAGTGGAGCTCCCGAATGGGTGATAACCTACGGCGGATAGCCTGCTGAGTCTGACTTCATGATTGGCCACCATCGATTGTGCAGCGTTAAAGTTGGCGATCAGGCACGCGCGTTGCTCGAACACACACACACAAACATTGCACTCACGTCAGGAATGACGGACGAATGACCTTAACCAGGGAAGCGAAAATCAAGCATGTCTATAAGACGTGTGAGCTAGCGAGATAGCAAGACTTCAATTATGAAGCAAAGAACTAGTGTGTGACTTAAGGAAATAAGCGACTCCGCGTACCCAAGAGACAAGAGCAGTAGCAGTCAAAGCGTGACTGTGTTAGGCCGAGGGGGAGTCGATGCATAATTAATAAAATCGTAACTTAGAGTGAGTAAATTAAGTTCAGAAACTAGCATAACTAATTACGTATGACTAATTAAACAGCATAACTGATTATATATAACTTAGTAAATAGATAAAATTAATTAAATACGAACTAGCATAATCCATAACGTAGAGAAAAGGAAGCAAACGTGGCAGTGAAACTTCGAAAGAAAGACTTTTAACAGACAAGTTTTTGAACAGGAAAAGCTGAAGAAAATAGCAAAGAAACCTACTGGCAATTACGATAGATATATGCAATTGTATGAAGATTGCAGATAATGGCGATAATAAAATGGTCATTGCCATTTTAAAAAAGGGGGGAGTAGAGCATTGTCATGCTCATCTACAACTTAAAAACCCTTTGGTCAAAATAAGGTTTTGAGAGACAGTATTTTGTGTAAGTAATGGTTAAAAATTGGTATCATAACTTAATGATAAGTGTATGTTTGAAACATGCTTCATTTGAATGTTTTGTTAAGCGAAATGACTATTCCCATCCAGTAGCAACATGCAGAAGAGTGATAACTTGCGCAATGCAAATGTCGTTGCAGGTATAGGGAAAGAAACTTAATGATAGTTAAATTAAGTAACTGTAAAAGAAGAAGAGAAAGGATTAATACACAAGGAATTTACTCAAGGCCAAGAGAAAAGCTCAAGAAAGGATGCGAATCATACAAGTCGTTCGTGCCATGTTAGCCGCGAGAGAGCTAACAAGGATAACTAACCAAAAATGTAAGAAAAACATAACGAGACGCTCATGGAGGCAAGGTTGGAGGATGACGATGATAATAAGCGTCGTGTTCCTAACAAGAAAAGGTGACGCTTACACAAATAAATGTGGTTGTCCTCCCTCGTCAACCACGTGTAGCGGCTCGTCAAGACTGCCGATACAGTGCTATTGCGCGGAAGAATCATATTTTACGAGCCGGACAGAAAAGACATGTCTGCAGTGGCAAATAAACGCTTTAGAACCACTGACATATCCGCCTACGTCACAACCATTAGGAAAAGCATATATAACAGACAGTAATAAGGTCGATGCCACTAGACCGACACTGTTGAGCCAGGGATATTGTCCACTAAAACAGCCATTGCCGTCGCAAAAGGTACATTTAGGGTATATAGCGGGTTTGGCAACTAATTCCACAGTAGATCAAATCTATGCACATCCACATTTTGGGTTAGTAGGGGTAAATACTACCACCCATGCTCAAGCAAGATTTGGCAAGGACGCGCTCTACAAGTCCAACTACTCCTTTTATGTGAAAGACTGTCATTGTTTCACCGAGATAGTCGCGCCGACGGCTTATGGATGGACGCGCTTGTTTGACGATTTTACTTTGTGGGTAGGATTTGAGGAACGCGCAAACCTGGATATATATAATATCTTGTCGCCAGAATTAACGGAACCCCGAAATTGGGCATATAGACATAAATATCAATTGACTGGACGTAAGGCACCCGATGGAGGGGATATAACTGCTATGAAAGAGTCGCGACCGCCAGAGGTTTTGGTATTCGACAGACATTTAGATCATCGCAAACTTACAGCAGTAAATGCCATGGAAAGATGGCAAAAAGGGGTGCGAGATTTTGCATGGATGCCAGCTAGTCAAGTTCGCAATGCGTTAAAACACCCTTTCGGAGACAAGATAAGAGGGACCCTGGTCGATGCCATAAATTGGACGCAGCCCCGCGATGATCTCCCACGCTACGTAAAATACATAATGAAAAGGGCGACGAGTTATTTGGGGAAATATGCCACAGTTTCTATGACCTGTTCCTACCAAATTAAAAACACTACATTAAAGAAATTAACCTTACATAATCATTATATGGAAATACCCTACGTCCTGACGGGGTACGCGAAGTCAATGACGAAAGTAGGCCCTTGGTTTGGATGGGCAGCAGGCAGCCGTTTGAGATGCGTGTTTACGCCAGGCTCTCCCCGACCGACATCCACGGGGCCACCTTTCCTGTGGATACATCAAGATAAGCCCATAAGTTTGACGACGTGGTGATTTAAAGACCACCCTATGGAAAATAGAGCGGGCCATACGCCTTTAAAACCAACCACTATATTATCGCACGGAAACTATACCCATTTAAGAGAGATGGGGGGTAGCCAGGCCAACCCTAACGCAGTCACCATACCCACTGGAGGAGCTCATGACATAAATGAATACCCAGTGACGTGGGGAAAGAACTGCCCCGTAAAACAGGCAACGGCAAAGTGCAATAAAACCATGGTTGATTTGGAAACTAAGATTCGATATGATAAGAGCTTTTATGACCCTTATCAAAACCGTTCTATAATACCTGATTCGAACCAGAACGCGATTTTCTTTCCTCCTCATGATACGGAACGAAGTAAGCGTCAGGTTTTCGCTGCCACAGCCATAGTAACAGCTTTTGCGGTTCAAGGCGCGGTTGACTATGCCGGATACGAAGGCATACAAGGAGTAGAGCAGGAACTAAATGACGAAATGAATACCAGAGCTGATCGTAATAATGCCAGGTTTAGGCAAGCAGATTCAGCCATGGGACGCTTAAGTGGGCAAATACAAGATTTAAAGGCGAAAGTTGCGCAGTTATCGGAAGAGGACGCAACTACCGTCGAACTGTTGCTGAGTAATGTAAAGACTCAAGCGCAAGAAAGCATCATTTTGCAGCAGCAAATCGAAAAGAATAATAGGGTTTTGGTCGACCTTTCCAGAGCCCACTTAAGAGAAGCTACCGCCAATAGACAGATGGATGACGCAGCGACGTTCTTATTAAAGACCATAGTAAGCGTATTAAACCAGTCAAAACCGTTTCTGCAACAAGGCATAGGATATAGGTGGCGATTGAATAACGGATTAATTCACCTACAGGGGGTTGAAAAACAACTTACAAATGTGCTAGGGACAAATAGCAATGCAATTTATGAGGATCTCATAAATGAAACCTGTAGCCAGTTCACTGCGAAAGTACAACAGCAAGATCATTTGGAAGCTGAACGAAAATTGCAGCAGGATATAGAAACACACCTTATTAAAACCCGTAACGAGACTAGATTAATAAATGCGACTGCACCAGAACCTATAGTCATACACTACGTGCCTGAATTAGACAATTTATCACTACATAACAGTGGGGAAATAATGAGAAAGGCTTTTGAAAAGGTGATAAACCATCCAATAAAAACCGTTGAAAAAGTCGGAAAAGAGGCAGTTAGTCTCGTAACCAAGATCCTAGGACATCCTTTAAAAATACTCCTAACGATAGCTGTAGTAGCAGCTTTGGTGGTGATTCTTGTGGCATTAGCAAAAAAATTAATAGAAAGAAAAAAGCGACGCAACAAAAACCTCGAATTAAGAATGATAAGACAAGTTGAAGCAGTACCAGAATAATAGGTACGGGTAACCCATTCGAGAATAAGGATGACGGGAATTTAACAAAACTGCATTTGAGGAAACACCTGACTTGTTGAAGCATGAACAACAGCAAGTCTCTGTAGCAGAAGAGGGTGAAGCTGCAGTCGGCCTAGAGGGCTAAATTGGCCTTTGCTATGTGGCTGCCGGTTGCTGAAAGGAACCGCGGAGACTTTCTGTACCCCCTGAAACACTGCTGCTCATGATTTAGCAAGTCCAATAAATAAAACCACTTCTTTTGGAAGGGGGAGTGGAGCATTAGCATGCTCAGGCTTTTTCAAACTTTTAAAACTTTTTTAGAAAAGTTAAGGAACATAGACCCGTGTTTTAATGAAATACTAAAGGTTTTGGGGTCACTTCAGACAGTAAGGCATAAGGCAAGTTAGATGAACAACTCTGCCGAACATGTAATAGCAGGCGATAACAAAACATTACCATGTGAAAATAAATGAAATTTCACAAATAAATAGGAATTGGAACATAGGATACCAGTCTTTCAAGAAGGTACTAATGGTTTTGGGTATCATTCTGGATAGTAGAGTATAATGATAATTATATACAAAATTTTGCAAAAGTAGTTATTTGAATAACAAGTGAAATATATACTAGCAATGCAGAGAAATAACAAGTTATGACTGAATAAGAATAAAAGTGAAAGATGTCTGTTAACGGGGAATCAATGAGTAAAAGTACTGAAAATAATACGACCGAAAATACTGAGTCGTTGTCACTGAAACGGAATAAGCCAGTAAGACCGCAACGACTACGAATTAAAATAAAGCGATCTTATGACGTGAAATTGCCAACGTATGAAGAAAGTCAGAAGAAATAAGAGAAGTTTCTGTACAAGTTGAATGATAATGATGAGCAGCAGAAACGAAATGAGTAAACAAGGATTTTAAATGTAGTAAAACGTAGATTCTATTTGAATAAGGTGTAGAGAAATTATTATATTTTTGTAATATAAGTGAATAAACTGAAAATGGAGGAAGAATACCTAAAGAATGAAAATACTCCGGAAAGGTTTTCACAGGAAAACGAAGACAAAGAAGAATATCACTTGCGAAAATATGAGTGGAACCGAGCAGCAAATGAGAGACAAGATTCCAAAAATTTAAGAGATTACTCAAGAAAAGGAGCAAAATTATCAGAAGAATTGACCAGATTAGTAACCATGATAACGGAGAAAAAGGTCAAACTGCAGCATACCATGGAATTATTGCAAGAAACCGAAGATGAAATAAGACATGGATTGTTGCAACTAAGGATAGTTTTAAGGAAAGCTTTTGACCAAAGCATGACCCAAGAAGAAGTAACAGATTGGGAAAAGATGGAATATAGACTCAAGGCACAGTTGACCGAACTAGAAATGTGGTTGAAGCTACAAGGTTTCACACACGGAACAAAACCAGTTCCTGCACGAAAAGAAGAGCAAATAAATAAAGAAGTGTCGGAAGGCGGAACAAAGGAAAGTGGATTGTTATTAAAAGCTCTTGATGTTATGAGCCTAATGCAAAATGCTCAAGTAAAGGAAGAAGTATCACAAGAAGCTAACACAAAAGAGGATCTCCTAGCACAAGCTCTCAAGGAAATTAGTCTAGCAAGATCTATGGTTCAAGAGATCAAAGGTGAAAGCGAGAAGAAAACTCTCAAATGTTTTTACTGTCATGAAGAAGGGCATTTCAAGTATGATTGCCCCAAACGACCACCGATGAATTGGAAGAAAGTTAGAGGAGGTTGGATCCTATTCAGAGGTGATTATAACCAGGCTAGGGGTGGATCACGTTGGGACAAGGAATTTCCCCAGAGAGGACGGGGAAGTTACCGAGTCAGCGGATCACATCCGAGAAACCAGTTTGAAGGAAATGGAGAAGTTTGCCACAGGCAGGAACGGAATACATTGTGTAATGAAACAAGCACGTCATGGTCACGAGAAGATACTTATGGTCATGAGAATCAGGACAGAATCAGTTTTACTGAACAAAATGGGATTGAGAACGAAAAAGTCAGTTACAATCCACTTACACATTAGAAGAGGAACAAGGACGTTCAGAAGAACCTTGCCCGCATAAACAGCGATTAAGAGCTGCGGAAATAGATATAATAGTCATTATGTCATAAATAAGTTAACATTAAAAAAAAGGAGTGCAAGAGTAACCAGTTGCAAATCCTTTGTAATAAGCAGTAATAATAACAAGTAATAAATTCATTCATTATGTCATTTCGATCATGAGAATAAGTCATGAACAATTATTGAAAAGTACATTGTCTAGAGCAATAATTAGTGGCGTCATAAACAGGTTTATGAGTGAAATCTGTACATGTCTTTAAACACCACGATCTTTATGTCATGCGTATCTCATGAGTAAAACATAGTCATTGACGACGGCGTTGTAAGAATATCATAAAAAGCGTCGTTAATTGTAGAATGCTTTATGAATATGTATTCTATTCAAATAAGGATTTACTTGTTTCATAGTGATGTACATTATAAAAAGCATATTCTATTTGAATAAGGAAAATCCAGAGTGAATAAACTAATGAAAATGTTAAGCGCCATGAAGGATAAGATATCTGATCGGAAGACCAATAATTGGGTAAAACAAATAGCCCAGCTACAGGACAATACAAAGCTGGAGCAACAGTTAGTGGAATTACAAGCTGGCAGGATGACAGAAATAATGGAAACAATAAGAAATGATCCTGCGACGANTACTGGTGATGACAACATAAAGAAATATATCTATAAGAAAACACCAGACGAACTTTGCAAAGGCGAGACTAGTCAAAATGAGACCAGGAGTGAAGGAACTCCTACGAAAAAGAAATCGAACTCTGAAACAAAGGAGTCATGTGTAAAACGAGTTCAACCAACGCACATCATAAATAAGCGATCAAGAAAAATGTCAAGAAAACGGTGTCACTTTTGCAGAAAGAGGGGACACATACAAAGAGATTGCCCTAGCAGGCAGATGCTTCAGAATTGGTTATGGGATGATGCAAACGAGATGTAGAAGAACACCTTGCATAACTGCAAAGCGTGGCGATTACCCATTGATCATTGTACACAAGGTTAATGAACACCATAAACTTTTGGAAAGCGTGAACGAACACCGTATGCATCCTTGGTGCATACAGCGTGAACGAACACCGGATGCTTTTTATGCATACAGCGTGGACGAACACCGCATGCTGGGATTCTTGCAAGCAGCGTGAATGACACCCTCTGTGAGAATTAAAGTGTGGACGGAAGACCGTGTACAGTTCTCTGATCATGAATTAGTCATGAGAAAGGGCATCATAACCAACAGGAAGCGGAAAATAATTAGGGGGATAAACGTTTGAATAAATAAATTTAGCGAAACCCACGCAAGAAATGAGGTTTAAGGAGATGCAGGAAAATAAAATACTGTAGGCAGGAAAGAAAAATAAACGACTAAATAATTAATAAAGTTTAGCGAAACCCACGCAAGAAATGAGGTTAAAGGAGATACAGGAAAATGAAATACTGTAGGCAGAAAAGGAAATAAGGAGCATGCCTAACGGCAAGTACAAATAAGCGAAATTGCAATATAAAAGACGTCTAAACAATGAAACAATGGTGAAGTTGTGAAAATGTGTGTGAATGAGAAGGAATGAATGGTGTTGGAAACGTGAGAGAATGATAGTGAGAACAAGATGAATGATTGTGAGAGTGGGAATGAATTGAATATATGAGCCATGTAACAAAATTCTCTTGTGATCTGAAAGGAAAACAAGTGTCATGGAATGAAATTTACTAACAAAGATAATGACTAGGTCATTAAAGACAAACCAATATGGAAGTCTGTCATGGACAACATAGCATGTTGTTGTCATTATAAGAGGAACAACAATGCATGGTGATGTTCCTACGTGAATGAAAGAATGAATAGTAGAATACGACACAAAAAACTGCACTGCGAAAAAATAAAGCTAAATAGGATTAGGGAAAAAAGCAAGCGCAGAAAACATGAGCACTGATGAGGAATTGCTGACTACCAATTAGCAATTTGTCATTATGTGTTTGCAGACTTCTCTTGGTGGTGCTTGAGAAGGTTGTGAACAAAACAATCTGCAATGCTTGATAAAAATTATAGACTGGTAAGAGAATAAATAAATAAAGCAATCAGGAAAAACAAGGGAAATATCACTCTACGATAGAAGAAGGGTGATGCTCGATTAAAGTAGCAAGAAGTCAACACATGCAGGCATGATAGACTTAATTA